>Ga0207989_1000002_pt1 | contig 273875 bp, 256 predicted proteins | sample ETNtaG_7_FD_185777 | JGI IMG/M metagenome (GOLD analysis project Ga0207989, IMG submission 185777) | Marine microbial and viral communities from oxygen minimum zone, Eastern Pacific Ocean - ETNP201406SV65 (SPAdes) (version 2) | ecosystem: Environmental > Aquatic > Marine > Oceanic ... | reverse complement strand
TTTATCTAATTCCAAGATCCAGTTAGAATATATCTCTTACTTAAGCGGGAATAGCTCAGTTGGTAGAGCGCAACCTTGCCAAGGTTGAGGTCGCCGGTTCGAACCCGGTTTCCCGCTCCACTCCTTCAAGTTATCCAAATGTCTGAAAGCCTTTATAGAAACGTATCGTCTATACCAACTAACGTTCAACAAAACTTTTTAATATTAATAGTGATTTAGATCAGTGGGTGGTGATTTAGATCAATGACAACTTAGTATCAAATTTATTATCTTTTATCAAATAATAACTATTTGAGGTTAACTATCGAAATTTTTAGAGATATTATTAAGCCTACAAAAGACCGATTCTAGGTTCCATGTCAGCTTATAAGCGAAGAAGTGGTGGCAGCAAAGCTAAAAGAAAAATTCGCCAAAATAAAGTAAAAAAAGCAGTTGTTCATCCAGGGCTTGAGACGGGTAGGTACAAACCACTGAGTGAGCATGATATTAAGAAAATACATCATACAGCTCTAGATGTTCTTGAAAATATTGGTATTAGTGACCCTATACCTGAGATTCTTAATCATACACTTGATAAAGGATGCATCCTAGGTGATGACAATCGATTAAAATTTCCTAGATCTTTAGTGGAAGATCTTTTAGATATAGCTCCCAAAGAACACCTTATGTATGCCATAAACCCCAAATATGATTATATGGTTTCTGGAAATAAAACTTACTTGTCTACATCGGGTGAGCCAATTTCTATATTTGAATATGAATCACAATCATTTCGTCCCACAACATTGGTTGATTTTTATGATGCTGCAAGACTGTGTGATCAATTAGAACATATTCATCAATATGGACAACCCTTTGCAATAACAGAGTATAGCCAAGATAAATTTACTCATGATATTAATGTTGCTTATGCTGCTTTAGCTGGGACACAGAAAGGTATAGGGCTTGCTGTCGATAATGTTGAACATATTGATCCTTTGATTAATCTTTTCGATACCTTTCTTGGAGGAGAAGGAGAATATATAAAACGACCGTTTGCTGAAATTGGGGGATGCCCAATAGTTTCTCCTCTAAGGTTTGGAAAAGATAATGCTGAAGTCATGGTTAAGATGGCTGAAATGGGGCTTTATATTGGTGTATGTACTGCACCCCAAGCTGGTACCACTGCGCCTGCTTCTTTGGCAGGGATCTTAGTTCAGTCTTTTGCTGAAACTCTTGCTTGTCTTTGTGTGGTAAATCTTATTAAACCAGGCTCATATTGTGATTTTGAAATGTGGCCATTTATATCTGATCTAAGAACAGGTGCGTTCACTGGTGGTAGCGGTGAGCAGGCCTTGATCATGGCAGCGACGGCTCAGATGTGTAATTATTATGGGCTAGTATCTAGTGTTGCTTGTGGGATGACAGATTCAAAAACAATGGATGCACAAGCTGGCTATGAAAAAGCAATAACAACTACAGCAGCAATGCTTGCTGGAGGTAATTTTGTTTCATCATATGCTGGTGCAGTCGGAAGCATAATGGGATGGTCCTTTGAGGGAGCAATTATTGACAATGATATGTCTGGGAATATACAAAGACTAGTAAAAGGCATTGAAGTTAATGATGAAACATTATCCTATGATGTTATCAATGATGTTGTTTATGGAGAGGGACACTATCTCAAACACCCTCAAACAATTAATCTAATGGAGTCTGAGTTTTTATACCCTGATTTGGCAAATAGACAAACGACACAAGAGTGGGAAGAGTCTGGAAAGCAAACAATTTATGATGTTGCACACTTGAAGTTAAAACAAATGATGAAGAATTACTATCCAGAGTATATCGACAACAAAACTGATGATAAAATAAGATCTAAATTTCCAATTCGACTAAAAAAAGAAAGGATGCAAGCAAATCCAAACTGGAAATAAACCTTTAATGTGGCATGAAGGATACTGTCAATGAATGATTTATTAATCAAACTTGATGTTTCAAAACTCTCAATACAAAACACTGTAAGGCATGGCTTCGTTTTTTTATGCACAGTTGTATTGGTGTTTTCTAATTTTCAATCGAAAGTGGAGGCAGCAGACTTAATTCTACTCAATGCAAAAATATACACAGTTGACTCTACCCAGCCTTGGGCCAGTGCTGTTGCTATTGAAAATGGGCAAATCACATATGTGGGCGATGATCAAGGTGCCAAAAAATTGGTTGACGAGAACACCCAAACAATAAACCTCAATGGAAAAATGATACTGCCCGGTTTTCACGATATACATGTGCATCCTGTTCATAGTGGAGTGCTTTACCAGCAATGCACCCTGTTTGACATCCTAGGAGTAGATAAGCTTCTGAGTAAGGTAAAAGAATGTGCTCTTGCCAACCCTGAAGATGAATGGATCATTGGAGGCGGATGGACAGTGCCTAATTTTTCACCATCAGGTTTGCCTGATAAAAAATTATTGGACGAAATTATTCCTGATCGCCCGGTTTCACTCAAATCATCGGATGGGCATTCACTCTGGGTCAATTCCAAAGCTTTAGAGCTGGCTGGTATTACCGCAGCAACCCCTGATCCGGAAGATGGCAGGATCGACCGATATCCCAACTCACGGGAGCCTTCGGGCAGTTTGCAAGAGGACAGTGCAATTATGTTGGTTATGGATCTTGAGCCGGCATTGACTACTGAAGATCTAATCAATGGACTCAAATATTCTCGTGATTTATTTCACAGTTTAGGGATTACTGGTGTTCAGGATGCACTACTAAAGCTTGAACCTGGTGATGCATATTATGGACTTGATGCATACAACTATCTAGATAAAAGGAATGATCTTAATTTGCATGTGGTTACAGCCATGTTTTGGGAGAACTCCGAACCCCTAGATCAACAACTGCCTAAATTTTTAAAGGTTCGTAAACAACAAGCCAATGGAAATGTAAAAGCGACGTCCATTAAAATTTGGCAAGATGGTGTTATCGAGACCCAAACCGCAGCACTGTTGGAGCCTTATTCAGATCGCAATGATGGTTATAGAGGTGATTTACAGAACAACCCTGACAATCTTAATGAGGCAGTTGTTGCACTGGATGCTGCTGGTTTTCAAATACATTTTCATGCCATTGGAGACAGAGCAATAAGAGTATCATTGGACGCACTTGAGAAAGCACGGAACACCAATGGCACCCGGAACAGTCGCCATCACTTGTCACACATAGAATTGTTTAACCCAGCTGATATAATCCGTTTTTCAGAATTGAATGTGATAGCAAACTTTCAACCACTCTGGGCCATCCAAGATGAATATATTACTGATCTCACATGGCCTCGTTTAGGAGAAGAGCGAAGTAAATGGCTATATCCGATTGGCAGTATGCAAAGAACAGGTGCCAAGGTTGGGTTTGGGAGTGATTGGTATGTTACTTCAGTCAATCCACTCGATGGCATTGAAACCGCAGTAACTCGCCTGGACCCCAACGGATTGACTGATGTCCCATTGGGTCAGAATGAAGAAATTAGCCTTGCAGAAGCCATTGAGAACTATACTCTGAATAGTGCTTATGTTAATTTCCTGGACCATAAAGTAGGTTCAGTTGAGGTGGGTAAACAAGCGGACTTAGTGATATTGGATCGAAATTTGTTTGCCGTCCCCACATCCGAAATCAATGAGGCAAAAGTTATTGCAACGCTGTTTGAAGGTCGTTTGGTTTATGGGACATTAAAGATTCAATAGAGATCTTTATGCCCTAAACCTAGGTCTAAGTTTTCTAAATTCTCTTTTGTACATGTAATGTTTGTACATGTAATGTTCATGACTTTTTCCAACCCCTTGTGGACAATAAAATGCTTGATTTAGGTCAATCAAACATTGTTATAAATCATAGACCAGATCTAGTTTTTGACTAGAATCCATGACATAAATGTTTGTACCCTTGTGGAACAATAATGTGAATTATTAGAAAAGGCTAATCAGACTTGTGAGAGTAAAAATAAAAAAAATACTGCTAATCTATTCTTGGGTTCCTTTATTATCTATTTTCCTTCATAACCCCCTTTGCTGGGCTCAAACAACCGGTGAAGATTACTTCAATATGTATTGTGCTGCTTGCCACACAATTGGTGAAGGCAGAAGAGTTGGTCCTGATCTAATTGATGTTAATACACGACACAATGAGGAATGGTTAATAGGATTTATTCAGTCATCACAATCATTGATCAAAAGAGGTAATCCTGCAGCACTAAAAGTATTTAATGAGTTTAATGGTTTAGTCATGCCGGATACAAATCTTCCTGAAAGCACAATTAAGATGATTGTAGATTTTATTGCTACGAATAACCCGGTAGTTACTCAGAACAAGGACCTAGTAATAGATTCTGATAATAATAAAAATTCAGTTCCAGCACCTAAAGATATAAATCTGGGCAAAGAATTGTTTCAAGGAACGGTTAGATTCTCAAAACACGGGGCAGCATGTAATTCTTGTCATGATGTAAAGAATGATGCTGTTATTGGTGGGGGTATTCTTGCACAAGAATTGACAACGGTATTTTCCAGGATGGGGAAGGAAGGGGTCGAGGCTATACTTGGACAAGCTCCCTTCCCGGTCATGCAGGCTGCTTATAATAACCATCCAATAACCCAACAAGAGATTTCTGCACTTGTTGCGTTTCTTCAAGATGCAGACAGTAAAAAAGATTTTCAACAGCCCAGAGATTATGGTGTCGGTCTTTTAATCACTGGAATAGCGGGTGGTTCGATTGTTTTTTTCCTCTGTGGTTTGTTGTTTCGACATCGTACCAATGGGTCAGTAAATCAAGCTATTTATGACAGGCAGATAAAAACCAAGTGACAACATTAATAAAAAACTATAAGGATTAAGACATGACCTGGATCAAAGATATTGTTGCTCCAAAAACTCGAAAGTGGGAAGAGTTTTATCGAAATCGTTTTCAACATGATCGAATTGTAAGAAGCACTCATGGCGTCAATTGCACTGGCGGGTGTTCTTGGCAAATTCATGTCAAAGAAGGGGTTGTAGTTTGGGAAACCCAACAATTGGATTACCCATTACTTGAAGATCAACTCCCTCCTTATGAACCAAGGGGCTGCCAGCGTGGGATATCTTTTTCTTGGTACTTATACAGCCCTGTTAGGATCAAATACCCGTTAATTAGAAGTACTTTAATCGATGCCTATCGTGAGGAAAAAGCTAAAACAGACAACCCATTGGAAGCCTGGGCTGCATTGCAAGCTAATCCAGAAAAACGGAGAGCATACCAAAATGCTAGAGGTAAAGGCGGTTTCAGGCGAGTGCATTGGGACGAGGCATTGGAGATTATGGCTGCGGCCAATATCTACACTGCTAAAGAACATGGCCCTGATCGCGTCATAGGGTTTTCCCCAATTCCTGCCATGTCAATGTTGAGCTATGCAGCTGGTAGTCGTTTTCTCCAACTCTTTGGTGGTGTTTGCCTTAGTTTTTATGATTGGTACTGCGATTTACCGACGGCGTTTCCAGAAATCTGGGGAGAACAGACAGATGTTTGTGAAAGCGCTGACTGGTATAACGCTAAAATGATTGCAGACATGGGAGCATGTTTGAACATGACTCGGACCCCAGATTGCCACTTTTTTGCTGAATCAAGACACAATGGCACAAAAGCTGTGGTCTTTTCTCCTGATTTTTCACAAGTTTGTAAATATGCCGATCAATGGGTGCCATTACATGCTGGTAGTGACGGTGCTTTTTGGATGGCTGTATCGCATGTCATTTTAAAAGAGTTTCATCATGAAAAGAAAACGCCTTATTTTATTGACTATGTGAAACGTTACACCGACAGTCCAATGTTGGTGAAATTAGACCGTGAAGGTGAACATTACCGCCCAGGTCGTCTACTTAGGGCAAATGAATTGCCTGGCAATAAGGATATTCCTAATGGGGAATGGAAGTTTGTAAACATTGATGAAGACAGTGGCGATTATGTCATACCAAAAGGTGCCATGGGTCATCGCTGGGATGAGAAGCAAGGTCATTGGAACATGAAGTATGAGAATTCATTAAATGATGAGCCTTACGATCCAACACTCTCATTACTGTCCACCCATGATGAAGTACTCCAGACTGAATTTGTTGAATGGGGCCTTGATGCAAAGAGCCTTAGAGGTGTTCCGATTAAATACGTTGAAACCAGCTCCGGTAGAATTCCTGTGACCACTGTTTATGATCTAACCATGGCGCAATATGGGGTAGGCCGAGGCTTAGATGGAGATTATCCAGAGGACTACACAAACCCGAGCGCTGCCTACACGCCTGCTTGGCAAGAAATCTTCACCGGTGTTGATGCCAACACAGTTTTACAATTTGCGAGAGAATGGGCAAGCACAGCCAACACCACTGAAGGCAAATGCATGATCATCATTGGAGCGGGCATCAATCATTGGTATCACGCCAATCTAATGTATCGGGCAGGTGCCATGGCACTGATGCTTAGCGGTTGCGTTGGACGTAACGGTGGTGGATTAAATCACTACGTTGGACAAGAGAAATTGGCACCCATGGATTCATGGAGTAATCTTGCTTTTGCTAAGGATTGGGAAATGCCCCCGCGACTCCAACAAGCGCCAATTTGGCACTACATTAATACTTGTCAGTATCGATATGATGGCCAGTATTCAAGATACAATACTGTCCCTGATAATGAATTAACTAGAAGTCATACAGCAGATACAATTTTTAAGTCAGTACGTAACGGCTGGATGCCTTTTTACCCACAATTTAAACAAAACACTTTGGATCTTTGTGATCAAGCAGTTAATGAGGGAGCATCATCTAACAGCGATATTTCTAATGCTATTCTCGAAAAATTAAAATCACGTGAAATCACTTATTCTGTGAGTGACCCTGAAGCACCTGAGAATCACCCTAGAGTTTGGTACATTTGGCGTGGTAACGCTATCGTCGGCAGTATGAAGGGTCATGAGTATGCCCTTAAACATTATCTTGGAACCCATTCTAACGGTATTGCCCAAGATTCAGAAGACCACACCAAAGAAGTCAAATGGCATGATGTAGCCCCGGTTGGGAAAATGGATTTGGTGGTTGATTTAAATTTTCGTATGGATTCTTCAGCCCTGTATTCAGACATCGTTCTTCCTGCAGCCTCATGGTATGAAAAAGCAGATCTTAATAGCACTGATTTACATTCATTTATCCATCCTCTTTCACAAGCGATTGCTCCAGTTTGGGAGTCAAAAACTGATTGGGAAATTTTTAAAAGCCTTGCCAAGGCGACCAGTGATATTGCACAAGAGCATTTCAATGAAGTGCGTAAAGACATTGTAACGCTCCCACTGTCACATGACACAGCAGATGAAATATCACAACCAGAAATTAAAGATTGGTATGACGATGAGTGTGAAGCAATACCTGGGAAAACTATGCACAAGCTTGCGGTTGTTGATCGCGATTACACACAACTCTATGAAAAATTCATTACTCTAGGCGATGGCATTAAGAAGAGTGGTTTAGGTGCACACGGTAATCACTATCAGTGTGAAGAAGAATTTGAACAGATGGTTGAGTCCAACCATTTCCCAGTCAGAGAATTAGATGGAAAAACACTTCCTTCGATTGAAGAAGATGAATGGGCTGCCAATGTAGTATTGCATCTCTCTTCATTGACCAATGGTGATCTTACTGTTCGAGCTTATGAAACCATGGAAAAAAAGACAGGCCTTGATCTGGTTGATTTAGCAGAAGGCAGCAAAGATGTTCGCATGACCTATGCTGATCTTCAGGCCCAACCAAGACGCTACAATACATCTCCTCTGTGGTCGGGTCTAATGAATGATGGGCGTGCCTATGCGCCCTACACTTATAACACAGAAAAACTGGTTCCTTGGAGAACCTTAACCGGTCGGCAACATTTTTACTTGGATCATGAAATGTACATTGCCTACGGTGAGAATTTACCAACTTATAAACCATCACCTAAACCACAGATGTATGGAGATCTTGAGCAAACCTTAAAAAATGGTGATGCCTTAGTACTCAATTATCTAACCCCTCATGGAAAATGGCATATCCATTCTACTTATATGGAAAATCTTCGAATGCTGACACTTTCACGTGGATGTGAACCCTGTTGGCTCAGTGAAATAGATGCAGAAAAACTTAACATTAAAGACAATGATTGGGTGGAAGTGTATAACGACCACGGCGTTTATTGTACACGAGCAGTTGTGAGCGCAAGGATTCCTCGGGGTGTTTGCATTGTTTATCACGTTCCAGAAAGAACCACGGGTATACCCAAATCACAAATCCGAGGTAATAGGCGTGCTGGAGGCCACAACAGTGTTACCCGAATTCATTTAAAGCCCAATTATCTGTCAGGCGGTTATGGGCAGTTCAGTTATCACTTTAATTACTGGGGACCGATTGCCCCAAATAGAGACACACATGTGACGGTTAAAAAAATGGAAAAGGTTATATTTTAGGGAGGCAATAAAACATGGATATACGTTCACAAATTTCAATGGTCTTTCATCTGGATAAATGTATTGGCTGTCACACATGTTCTGTTGCTTGTAAGAACATATGGACCGATCGCAAAGGAGCCGAATACATGTGGTGGAATAATGTCGAAACCAAACCTGGAACAGGTTACCCAGGAAAATGGGAAGATCAAGATATTTATAAAGGCGGTTGGCAAAAAGAAGGGGAGAATATAAAACTGAAAGGTGCAGGAAAATACAAAGGCCTTAAAAATATCTTTCATAATCCTAACTTGCCCGTCATTGATGATTATTACGAGCCGTTTACTTACAAATACCTCGATCTGATTGAATCCCCTGCTGATGATGATCAACCAACTGCGCGTCCTGTTTCCCTGATTACCGGCAAGCCAATGGACATCAAAATGGGACCTAATTGGGATGATGATCTCAGCGGTACCCCCGATTACGCAAGAAATGATCCCAATTTAGAGAACTTATCACCCGAAGAGCAACAAGCAATGTTTCAACTCGAACGCATGGCTTTTTTCTACTTACCAAGAATTTGTAACCATTGTTTGAACCCTGCTTGTGTGGCTTCGTGTCCCTCAGGAGCTATTTATAAACGCGGTGAAGATGGAGTAGTATTGATCAATCAGAGCGTTTGCCGAGGATGGCGTATGTGTGTAACCGGTTGCCCTTATAAAAAAACCTATTACAACTGGCAAACAGGTAAATCAGAGAAATGCATACTCTGTTACCCACGCATTGAAGCCGGTCATGCTCCTGCTTGTATGCATAGTTGTGTCGGGCGTATTCGTTATCTTGGAGTTCTTCTCTACGATGCCGATCGATTACCTGAGGTGGCAACAGTTGATGAATCTGATCTGGTTGAACAACAAATGGAGATGCTGATGGATCCTTTCGATCCTGAAGTGATTCAACAGGCAGAAAAAAATGGGATCGCTGATTCGACCATCAAGGCTGCTCAGAAATCACCCATTTATAAATTTGTTAAAGAGTGGGGAATGGCCCTACCTTTACACCCTGAGTTCCGAACATTACCAATGCTGTTCTATGTTCCGCCGCTCTTACCAGTCATGGCTTCACTTGGTAAAAAACGCAATGATCAAAAACTAAATGATGTTGCTAAACGCTGGGATGATGAATGGTTATATGACACAAGCACTGAAGAACTGTGGGGAACGATTGAAGATTCTCGATTTCCTATGCAATACCTCGCTAATCTTTTCAGTGCTGGTGATACAGAAAAAGTTAAGAACAGGGTCAAAAAACTTATGGCCGTACGAATTTATCGTCGCTGGAAAACTGTTGGTGATATATCAAAAGAAAAAGCCATTCATGCATTGAAAGATGTCAATCTCACCACAAAGATGGCGGAAGAGATTTATTATCTAACTTCACTTGCGAAATTCAATGACAGATTTGTGATTCCTCCTGCGCACCGAGAAGAGGCAATTGAGTTAACAGAAAATACAGGTGACCGAAAAGGCAGCACTGGATTTGGCTTTAAGGAAGGCACTACAGAGAGGGGCGCATAGCATGTCAAGAAGAACACATTATGAAGCGCTGGCTGATCTTTTTGTGTATCCACAAGCTGATTACCCAGAGCTGGTGAAGACAGCATACTCTGGATTGGAAGGTTCATACCCAGAAGCTTGTGCATTGCTTAATGAGTTCATCAAAATGTTGCCAGATCACGATTTACGAATGTTACAAGAGGTATACACCCGTTCTTTTGATGTGCAAGCGATAACAACTCTGGATATTGGTTATGTTCTTTTTGGCGACGATTATAAGAGAGGACAACTGCTCTCACATCTTAACCGGGAACATCATCAGCATGATGTGGATTGTGGACAAGAGTTAGCTGATCATTTACCCAATGTACTAAAACTAATTGCGGTATTAGAAGAAGGAGATCTGCTTGAGGATATGATTAATGAAATTCTAGCACCAGCAGTGCATCAAATGACGGCTGAATTTAACGACAGCCGTATTCGCAAGAAGCACCAAGCCTACGAAAAACATTATAAGACATTAATTGAATCACCATCAGATGTACCTACTATTAATACTCTTTATCAATACCCTTTAAAAGTATTGTTTGCAGTTTTGAAAAAAGACTTCTCTATCGCTGAAACCTTTGAGCAGACTAGTGATTTCCTAGTAAATATTACCAAAGAGAATCAACTAGAGGACGGCAAGAATGTAGTTAATAAAGGAATAACCAATGGAGAGCAAATATAATGATTACGCTTGATTCTGTTTTATTTATTGCCTTCCCATATGTGTCTATTGGGATGCTCTTGGTGGGGTCTATTTATCGCTACAGAAAACATGGATATAGCATTTCAAGTCTGTCGGTACAATTTCTAGAAAATAAAGTAGGTTTTTGGGGCACCATGCCATTTCATATTGGAATAATTATTTTAGCCCTAGGTCATCTTGCTATCTTTCTTTTTCCCGAAGCGATCCTATTTTGGAATAGTGATCCCACTCGTCTCATTATTCATGAAGGCATTGCTTTTACTTTTGGAGTGGTAGTTTTGGTTGCCATGACAGTGCTCTTAATAAGACGTTGGACAAACCCTAGATTGAGAATGGTGACAACTATTATGGATAATGTAATTGAAAGCTTAATATACGCTCAAATTGTATTGGGTTGTTGGATTGCTCTAGGTTACCGATGGGGTTCTTCATGGTTCGCTGCTGATTTGACACCTTATTTACGTTCAATAGTGACTTTTGATCCCGAGATCTCAGCGATGAGCGCCATGCCTTGGGTGATCAAGCTGCATGTTATCGGTGCATTTTTAATCGTCTTACTTATTCCTTTTTCAAGATTAGCACATTTCCTAGTTGCACCCATTCACTACATATGGCGTCCATATCAAATTGTAATGTGGCACTGGGATCGAAAGAAAATCAGAAGTGCTGATACTGAATGGCAATCCACTCGACCTAGAAATAACTAAGGTAATTATTAGGAGTGACCCTATGATCGACGAAATGATAGGAGTTGAAGAAGGAAATCAGCAAAAACAAGCACTAACATTAAGCACTCTCGCATTTACCTTGTGTTTTGCAGTTTGGACTATTTTCTCAATTATAGGTATTCAGATAAAAGAGGATCTAGGACTGAATGATACTCAATTGGGGTTGTTATTAGGTACGCCGATCTTGACAGGATCTCTTAGCCGTATAGTTCTTGGTATCTGGGCTGATCAATACGGGGGTCGGGTCGTCTTTACAGGAGTTATGTTGGCGGCTGCTTTGGCGACATTTTTACTGACTTTCTCAGATACTTACTTGATGATATTGGTTGCAGCCCTTGGTGTGGGCTTAGCCGGTGGATCGTTTGCTGTCGGTATTTCCTATGTTTCTAAATGGTATCCCAAACAAAAACAAGGGTCTGCCTTAGGTATTTTTGGAGTTGGAAACATAGGTGCAGCAGTGACAACATTTCTAGCTCCTATGGTTTTAGTTGCATTTGGATGGGAAGCAGTTGCAAAGATCTGGGCAAGTGCTTTAACAATCATTGCAATTGTATTCTTTGTGTTTACCAAGGATGATCCGAATCAGGTAAAACGAAGATTGAGAGGTGAAAAGCCAAGGAGCTTTGTTGAACAACTCGAACCTTTAAAACAAGTTCAAGTATGGCGTTTTTCTCTCTACTATTTCTTTGTATTTGGAGCTTTTGTTGCACTGGCACTGTGGTTGCCAAGATACCTTATGGGTGTTTATGGGTTGGACATTAAAACAGCTGGTCTTCTGACAGTCATGTACACTATCCCTGCAAGCCTATTCCGAGCTTATGGCGGTCATTTATCAGATAAATATGGTGCCAGAATCATCATGTACCTGACTTTTGGGGTCTCAGTGATTTGTACATTTATGCTGTCCTATCCTGAGACAGACTATATTATCCATGGCATTAGAGGTCCAATAACGTTTTCAACCAGCACCGGTTTAGTTCCTTTTGTTCTATTAATTTTTGTACTCGGATTCTTTATGTCGCTGGGTAAAGCCGCAGTCTATAAACATATCCCAGTTTATTATTCAGATAACGTTGGTGCCGTAGGGGGTCTGGTCGGAATGGTTGGTGGTTTAGGTGGATTTTTCTTGCCAATTACATTTGGAGTTATGAGTGATATTACAGGTATTTGGACCAGTTGTTTTATGCTTTTATTTGTAATTGTTTCACTATCATTGATCTGGATGCATTTTGCTATTCGTCAAATGGAGCAAAAAGCACTCCCAGAAAATATGCCTGAATTACCAGAGATGGAAGAAATTCACATCCCTGAGAAACACCGCAAATATGTCAGTCATACTCTGGAAGAGTGGCATCCTAATGATCCTACTTTTTGGGAGACAACCGGTCAACAAATTGCCAGACGAAATCTTTGGATCTCAGTTCCATGCTTACTGCTAGCTTTTTCTGTGTGGTTAGTCTGGAGCGTGGTCGTCGCGAAACTTCCCTCGGTCGGATTTATGTACACCACCAATCAACTGTTCTGGCTGGCTTCGGTGCCTGGTTTATCAGGTGCAACACTGAGAATATTTTATGCCTTTATGGTTCCCATCATGGGAGGGAGGCTCTGGACCACACTCACTACTGCATCACTTCTGATCCCTGCATTTGGCATAGGATATGCGGTACAGAACCCTGATACTCCTTACTTTCTGTTTCTGATTCTGGCATTATTGTGTGGCCTTGGAGGCGGTAACTTTGCAAGTTCGATGGCAAACATTAGTTTCTTTTTCCCCAAAAATGAACAAGGAAATGCTTTAGGACTCAATGCTGGTCTTGGAAATGTGGGGGTAAGTATTATGCAGTTTGCTGTCCCTTTAGTTATTACCTTCTCAGTGTTTGGTTTTTTAGGTGGCGAGTCACAAATAACCACTGACGGGAGCAAGGTTTGGCTACAAAATGCAGGTTTTATTTGGGTGCCTTTTCTAATTATTGCAACCGTTGCAGCTTGGGCTGGTATGAATGATATTGCTAGTGCACGATCATCGTTTCAGGAACAATCAATTATATTCAGTCGCAAACACAATTGGGTGATGTGTTTACTTTACACAGGAACTTTTGGATCGTTCATCGGTTACTCAGCAGGTTTTCCACTCCTTGCTCAACTTCAATTCCCAGAAGTTGATATATTCAAATATGTTTTCTTGGGTCCATTAATCGGAGCTCTATCACGTGCCGGCACGGGCTGGATATCGGATAAATATGGTGGTGGAAAAGTTACTTTCTGGACTTTTATATCGATGATTGTTGCTGTGCTTGGAGTCATTTATTTCTTATACAATAAGGATCAACCTTATGCATTCTGGGGATTCTTTTCTATGTTTATATTGTTATTTTTTGCAACCGGTGTTGGGAATGCATCTACATTTCAAATGATACCAACCATTATGAGTAATCAGATACCCAAACTTATGCCCAAATTAAATACGCTTGAACAACAGCATCAAGCAGAAAAAGAATCAGCAGCAATAATCGGCTTTACTTCAGCGGTAGCTGCTTATGGCGCCTTTTTTATTCCAAAATCTTTTGGTACATCGATTAGTGTCACAGGTAGTCCAATGGCGGCACTCTGGGGATTCTTGATCTTTTATCTAATCTGTGTTTTTTGTACATGGTATTTTTACACCAGAAAAAAAGGTCTTCTATATGATCTTGAACGAAATGCTTTACCTGAATCAGAGTTCCAAAATACGGTTAATTAATTCATCAGTCCTTAAGTTATCCAAATGTATGAAAGTCTTTATTGTAAAAGGATTGATATGATTTGGTCGTCATACAGCTTTTATACATGTAAGGTTCATACCTTTTTCAATCTCTTGAACCCCACTAAAAACACGTGCCACTTTACGTGCTACTGCCACTTGACGTAACCTTATTAATATTCAATGATAGGGCTATGAACCCTATAGGATAACGTGTAGGGGATTTTACAAATGCGGAAAACATATGTTTGAACCCAGCCTTACGAAGGTTGAGGTCGCCGGTTCGAACCCGGTTTCCCGCACCACTATATATAAATATAAGAGGAAAATATTATGAAGTACTTACTTATCGTTCCAATTTTATTCGCCAACTTTGCTTTTGCAGAAATCTATGAAGATTATGAGCCAAGCAATCAAGTTACAGAGCTAACGGTTATTTCTGTACAACCAAATTATATGGATAATTACCTAGTCAATTTAAAAAAGACATGGGTAAGAAGTTCTGAGATCCAAAAAGAACTTGGCCACATTGTTGATTACGCTGTCTGGACTTCTGAAGTTGCCAATAGTCCTAATTTATGGATCACTGTTACATATGAAAATATGGGTGCAATGCAGCAAACCCAAGAAAAGTATGATGCTGTAAATAAACTTTTGGCGGAAAGATTTCCAGAGTCTGAAGATGAATACGATACAATTTCTAAAAGTTATGAAGAAATTAGAAAAATGGTCGATCATCAAATATTAAACAGAGTTATATTCAAGTAACTTTGAATAAGAGGAGGGGGATTATCGAATCCCTCCCCTCAATCATCTGATGTCATTCTCACCAGTCAAGCAGTTAACACTCTTTCTTTTATCACTCATTCTTTCTTTGGGGGTTAATGCATCCCCTGAATTAAAACGAATTAATATTCTTGTGTCTGATCTTGACCGATCTCTTGAGATCTATGAACGCGTCATTGGAATGGAGGTTTTTGAAATTAAGATCTCAAAATCAGATTCTTATGCCTATGAGGTTTTCAATGTTCCTTCGAATGCCAAGTTGAGATTTGCAAGTCTTAATGTTGGATCAGAAAAGAGAGCTTTTGCTTTAACAGAGGTCACGAATGCAGAACTTCCAAAACAGGAAGGTATAAAGATGGCCACTGCGGTTATAAAGATCAGTAACCTTAGGGAAATATATGATCAGATTTTAGATATGGGCCTTAAAACAACAAGAATTGATGAAGACAGAACACCGGAAGGTAGTAAATTTCTGGAGTTTTCATTCATTGATTATGATGGCAATCTGATTGTCTTATATGAGTTAAAATAAGCAAATGAATCATAAAAAAATACTAATCATAGCTGCACTTTCAATTGCATCAGTGTTTACTGATCCAGTTTACAGTGCGCCCGATCTGATTGTCATTAATGCAGATGTCAGAACTTCAGACCCCAATCAAAACAGAGCACAAGCTTTCGCTGTTAAGGATTCAAAATTTACAGCAATAGGAAGCTCACAAATGATAAATCAAATGGCCGGTGAGAATACCGTTGTGATTGATGCAGATGGAAAAACCATTGTTCCAGGATTCGTTGATAGCCATACACATTTATCGAGTGGCTCAAAGATCGTAACAGGCATTAATCTAACCGGCATAAGAGAGAAATCCGCTTGGTTAGAAATGATCAATGAAAGGGTTAAGACAATGAAAACCGGTGAATGGTTACTTGGTGGACGTTGGGACTATACTTTTGAGAATAAGGGCTATCCGAATAGATGGGATCTGGATTCAGTGACACCGAATAACCCAGTTGCTCTGTCTGATATTGATGGGCATTCAATGTGGCTGAACTCTAAGGCATTAGAACTAACAGGCATAAAGGCCGATTCCAAGGTACCCATGGGTGGACAAATCATGTTGGATGAGGAGGGCGTTCCAAACGGAATATTGCTTGAAGGTGCGATGGATTTGGTTTGGCGTGATGAGTCATATGTGAGAGATTCCAATGCAGCAAGAGACGAGATTCAACAGGTCATTGATTACGCGACGTCACTTGGTATCACGAGTGTGCATGATATGTCGAGCAGGATTGAACTGAATAAATACAAGGAGCTGGCCGCAGACAAGAAATTACATCTTAGGATTTTTTGGGGCGAACATTCAAAATTCAGCAAAGAGGAAGACAGCACCAATCAAGATAACTTAATCTATGAACTCATTGATCAATATAAAATCAATGATGATGAACTCGGTCCTATGATTGAGTATGGCTTTATAAAATATGTGATTGATGGAGTTTTATCCACCCATACGGCAGCCCTGGTTGACCCATATAGTGATAAGCCCGAAACCATTGGTGAACCTTTCTATATTCAAAATGAGATCAGCCGTTTAGTGAAAAGAGCCAATGCTCTTGGAATGCCTGTTGCCATTCATGCAATCGGTGATCGAGGCGTTGAGATGGCATTGAATGCATTTGAATACAGCAATCATCCTCATCTCGCTAATAGAGTAGAGCACATTGAATTGGTTCAACCAGGCACTGTGGAAAGATTTAAGAAATTAAATGTGACCGCATCCATGCAGCCGAATCATGGAACCGGTGTTATTGGAAAGTACATCACACCAAGAATCGGCACCGAAAGAGAGCCATTTGCTTATGTTTGGAATGACTTTCTAAAGGGTGGCGTTAGGCTTGCTTTAAGCAGCGATTTTGCGACATCTCCATTTTCACCTTTGATACAGCTTTATGATGCTGTTTTCAGAGAGAGCCCCTCAGGCTTGTACGATGGACCATGGTATCCAGAGCAAAGAATCAATTTTGATCAAGCCCTATATGCTTATACGCAAACAGGTGCTGATCTTTCAGGGTGGGGTGACCAAATCGGAAGCATCACCGAAGCAAAGTGGGCAGATTTTGTAATATTGGATCAAAGACTCAATGAGCCTGTGGGAAAAGAGCTCAAGGAGACTCTGGTATCAAATACTTTTTTTGCAGGCAAAGAGGTTTACTCTAAGAATTGAAGATACTTTTTCCATTCGCCAAAAGATTCATTGCTGGAATGGGCATTGATGATTCATCATCCGTTTTTCAAAATCATCTTGATCAAAACTTTAAAGTCATTGCCAACTTAGTTGGAGAGAACTCTCAATCAATAGAAAAAATTAATGCAACCGTTGCAGAATATACAGATCTACTTAATCGGTTTAATCAAGAGGAATTCTCAATATCGGTCAAGCTCAGCTCCATTGGCATGGATTGCTCGTTTGATGAGTCGATAAAGAATTTAACCAAACTGTGTGAGCTGGCATCAAAAAACAGTCAAATGATTAGATTGGATATGGAGGACTCAACATATACCGATCGGACCATAAAAGCTTGCAAGACTATTCATGAACAATATCCAGGCTCAGTCGGCATTACATTGCAGGCCAATCTATTTAGAACCGAGAAAGACATCAAAGACTTAATAAATGATGGGATTTCGATAAGGTTGGTTAAAGGGGCATATTTTGAGAGTGATGCAGTTGCACACACCCAACTGAAGTCAATCAGGAAAAAGTTCTTGGATTACTCAAGAGAGCTGCTTGCAGACAACAAAGCTAAACATTCAATCGCAACGCATGATGAGATATTGCTCGAAACTGTTGCTAAAGAGGATGAGATGAAAAACCACCGTTTTGAGTTCTTGTTTGGAGTGAGAAGAGACTTGCAAAAGGCTTTTAAACAGTCTCATGAGGTAGGAATTTATATGCCTTTTGGGAAAGAATGGATTTCTTATACAGTTAGACGACTCAAAGAATTTAAGAACATTAAGTTTGTTGCACAAAATATTCTCAAAGAGAAATAAAAAAAAGGCCTGCATGAGCAGGCCTTTTAATTGTTTTGCTTTTCGTATTAAAAGCTTCTTTTAATACGAATACCAAATCTCCTTCCATCAGGAAAGTACATCGCATGACTTGTTGGAAGAACAAATGTGCTAGGTCCGTTAGACTTGCCGATGTCGTCCGGTCTTACACAAGGATTTGGATGGTATATGCCTGAACCGGCTCCGGGTCCTGCTACTCCGCAGAATGAAGGAATCGGTAAGACAAACATCATATTCGGGAAGTCAGTAAAACCAAACCCAGATCTTGTGCTTGTGTCATCAAAAGCATTGTCAATGAAAGCCGTGATCTCAAGATTGTCTGTGACGTATCCAAGTCTCAGATCAACTTTATAATAACCTTCTAAGTACACTCTTTTGAATGAATCAATGTATCTGTCATCCTGGAACATGATGTCAGCTTCAGCGACCCATGTTGCTCCATTCGAGGCTTCCCAATTGTAGTTTAGTCCAAGAACCATAGAGTTCGGCGGAGCATTCTCTAGCGGGTTACCGCTGAGATCAATCGAACAAGTTGATTTACCACCTGAGTCTGTATAAATCGTACAATTCCCTGCATTGGCTAAATTTGAAGCACCTGCAGTCAAGCGTGTAAAGTCTGAATAATGGGCATTCAAATGTGTATATGAAAGTGTTGCACTCAGATTGTCATTGATGAAGTATTGAACATCCAGTTCAAGTCCCTTAACTTCTGCTTTTGAAGCATTCGTTGTTCTTGACTGGAGGATACCCGTTTCAGGGTTGACCACTTGCGTGGCTGTTTGCTTATCGGTGAAGTCTTGTAGGAAAATATCTGCATTAAATCGCATCTTTCCACCCATCATGGTGGACTTCATACCCAATTCATAAACCGTCATTTCCTCAGCTTCGAAACGATTGTCTTCTGGATTATACATTCCAAACCCACCACCGGTCACAGTACTGATACCACCCGGCTTCTTCGCTTGTGCAAGAGACCCATAGAAAGTGAAATCGTCGGAAGCAAAATGCGTCAATGTCACTTTAGGTGTGGTCATGTCTTCTTCGTGATCGCCACAAATCTGAACAGTCCACATTGATGGGTTGACGCTGCTCTGACCAGGCCCTGCAAAACCGACACCATTGGGATCTACTGTTCCACCACCGTCGGATCCACAAGTTTTCTCATCTTCTTCACTGTATCGAGCCTCTACTGAAAGAGCCCATGAATCGCTTATATCGTATTCAAGCATGGCATAGACAGATTTATGATCGGAATCTCGCTCCCAATAACTTCCGCCCCTGTCCAAACATCCAGCGAATTCACCGCCCTCTGTTCCTGGCGCACAAATTGCTCCTTGAGTGTCACTTGCATCGCCATGATACATTGCAAGCGGTGCATTCAAGAAAGCCGGAGCAAACCAAGGTCTCGTGTTTAGATAAGTAAATGTATTGAAGGATTTATCATCCAATTGCATTTCTTGTTCCCACAACTGAAGCCCTAAAGTCCATTGGAATGGTCCATCAGTATTCGATTGCACTCTGAACTCTTGACTGTTCAGTTCAGTGTGTTGGTCATACCAAATCTCACCAAACTGAGTGGGACCTCTTGTTGTGCCTCTGTATTGAGGATCTTCAAAAGTAAAGACATCGCCTTCCATCAAACCTGTGATCGATGTGAAAGTAACGTTTTCAAATTCTTTTACAGCCGTCATTGAGAATTTTTGAATCTCTCTGTTAGCACCCGGATAGTCTTTTCCTGTCCTTGGGTTAATAGCAAGTTGCGCACCACCTATGTCATCAACATTGGGAAGCGCCCCAACATTCGCCGGCATGTGAGTGACCAGAGGTGATATCACTTTACCGGATGTGTAATAAGCCAAGCACATCGTTGGAGTAGGGATGATACACGTGTTGACAGGTGCAATGGCATTTGCAGGGATCGGCAACATGGTAGTACCAGACTGTTGATACTGTGCACCAGGCTCAAAATCATCGTCTGTGTATTCAAATCTTGTTACCAGTGAGAAGTCTTCGCTTGGTTCATAATTAAATGTTATCGATCCTGCGATTCCTTCTTCTCCTCCAACGGGTTGGCCACTTACAAGATTGTCGTGATAACCGTCTCTAGACCAAGATGCAAAGTTTACACCCACTGCAGTATTTTCATTAATACCACCGCTCCAACTGGCTCTAAGATCCATTTCACTTTCAGATGCGATCGTTGCAGAGATGCTGGATTGATTTTCTTGAGTGGGTTTTTTCGTGACATAGTTGATTGCACCCGCGAATGCAGAACGACCGTATAATGCACTTTGAGGTCCTTTTACAACCTCGACTCTTTCCAGATCAAACAACCTAGAGTTAATCAATGAAGTTCCACCACCAATGGTTAGGTTTTCTGATGATAAATCGACACCATCTTGAAGTACGGCTACATTTTGCCTGCCTCTTATTGGAGATAAACCCCTAAGCGTGATTCTTGTGTCTGACTGAGAGAAGCCATTGTCAAAAACCATAGAAGCGGACATCTTCGCGATATCCTCTAAGCTTGTTATTCCAGCCCTTTCTATCTCTTGTGCAGTTATGACATCTACTTGCACAGGAATGTCTTGTAGATTCTCAGCCTTTTTCCTTGCCGTTACTTTAATCTCTTCGATTTGTGCAACCGAAGAAATTGCAAAAACTATTGCAAAAAAAGCCGAAAAAAGTCTAATTGAACTTTTGTGTGAGTGTTTCATATTTACCCCTAAATATTATGCTACAACCAATCATGCTATGCCCATTGACCAATTTCAAGCAGAAAAAAGCTATTTTTCGTTGCAAATTAGTTAGAGATGAATGAGTTAATAAAGAAAAACATAAGCTAAATCACGCATCATCGTTGCAATAAATAAGACATCAATGAAGCTAATTTCTAAAGATATGGGTATAATCTCACCCGATATAGGCAAGGTGGCAGAGTGGTTATGCAGCGGCCTGCAAAGCCGTTGACACGGGTTCGATTCCCGTCCTTGCCTCAGGTTTAAGCCCGGGTGGCGGAATTGGTAGACGCTACGGACTTAAAATCCGTTGAGATTTTTCTCGTGCCGGTTCGAGTCCGGCCCTGGGCACCAGACCTGCTAATAGATAAAACCGATTTGTGTTTGCTCTACGAAAGACTATAGATGATAGAAAATTATACTTTTCAACCCGATGTATCGCTCTATAAATCCAAAGAAGGGTTTGAGAAGATGATGTCATGGTATGAAAGGGTCTGTGATGAAATTACAGTCGATCACAAAAGCATCTTTGTGGACACTAGATTTGGAAAGACGCACATCATTGAAGCAGGGGATGTCAATCAGAAACCGGTTTTATTGATCCCTGGCGTTGCTGGATGCGCACCATTATGGAGGCATCAGATCAACGCATTTTCAGAACATTTTCGTGTTCTAGCAATTGATATTGTTGGGCAACCTGGAAAGAGTGCCTCAAACCCTCCCTCTGTATTCAACGAAGACTATACAGATTGGTTGGAGGACATTATCCAAAATCTTGGCCTTGTAAAGCCTCATATCGTCGGGGTCAGTACCGGTGGAACAACGGCAATGGATATGGCAATAAGAAAAGCAGACATCATTGGTAAAACAGTTATGTGTGGTCCAACAGGCTTGGCCAGAGCGAGACTTCCTTTTAGGCAATGGTTATTGACCGCAAGAAAGAAAGACGCCGATGTTTTGTCTGATGATTTGACGGCCTCATCATTTTCTAAACCAAGATCTGGAGAGACGTTTGGCTCATTCGATCGACAACTTGCAAGGGGGATGGCCTTGGGTACAAGGCATTACCGTGTTGATAAGTCACTCGGTATCTACAATGAGAAAACATCAAGGGTGGATATCATCAAGGCATTAAGAGTCATCGGTAAATTCTTCTTCTCCGTCGATAAAAATAGACTGAAAAGCTTTAAAAATCAGGGGCTTTTGATTTTTGGTGAATTTGAAGTACTTTACAACCCATGGAAGATCAGTAAACGTTTGAAAAAACTCATTCCTTCTCTCCAAATTGAAATCGTGAAAGACGCGGGCCATGCAGCCATTTATGATCAACCAGAAGCAGTGAATAAATTAGTCTTAGAATTCCTAAGAAAAGGATAAACAATGATGATTAAAACCTTAATATTATTTCTTCTTTTTTTCTCTTCAGTGCTTTCAGCACATGAAGCCCAAAGTCTGCCTTATGGTCCTTTTTTGAGTGGGATCACACATCCGGTGCTTGGGTTTGACCACCTATTAGCAATGGTCAGTGTGGGCATGATCAGTGCACAAATTGGAGGCAGGGCGATCTGGACGGTTCCTGCAACGTTTGTCATTGTTATGTTCTTTGGTGGAATTTTAGGGTTAAACTATTCTGGCTTAACTGGTTACGAGATCGGGATTGCTTTGTCTGTTCTTCTTCTTGGATCAACTTTGGCTGCCGATAAAAAGATTGATGCAAATTTTGCAATGTTGGCCGTGGCAATTTTTGCAATCTTTCATGGTTATGCACATGGCGAAGAAATTCCTTCAATTGCTGAACCTCCGCCATATGTTACAGGTTTCATGACAGGGACAGTGATCCTTCATGTCACAGGGGTTGTTATTGCAGACATCTCAACGCACTATGAAAAAGGTAAAATTTTATTGAGATTATTGGGTGGATTGATTGCACTGTCTGGACTTTATTTCCTAATCGGTGCCCTATAGAGTGAGACAGGTATGAAGATCAAATTGGTTTTGTGGGAAGTTGGCAGCTTTATTTGGGTTGTTTTAGCCGGTTCAGCTCTGCATTTCTCATTTGAATTGAGTGAATTCTGGACACCTTTGGCATTCATTTCTGCAGTCAATGAAAGTGTTTGGGAGCATCTTAAGATGTATTTCTGGCCAGGCTTAGTTTTTGCACTTGTTCAATATACCTATACGAGAGACATCGCTAATAATTATTGGTATGCCAAGCTGGCTTCACTCATTGCTACTCCAGTTGGAATTATTCTCTCATTCTATGGCTATCTTGCTATATCCATACCTCTATACGGGCAAGGCTTCTTTATCATGGATCTTATGACCATGGTATTTGGCTTGGTATTGGCATCAGTTGTTTCATACAAGATTATGGTTAAAGCTCCAATGCGGCTCCCAAGGAAGAAAAATATACTTGTTGGCTATATGGCAATCACTGCCATGTTCTCAACATTTACCTTTTTCCCTCCAAAGATTTTCCTTTTCGAGAATTATTTTGGTTATGAATACAGTGGCGATTTCGGCATTCTTGAGGACTACGAGCCTTATCGAGTTTTCAAAAAAGAATGATTACAGCTCAAAGCTGTAACCAATTCCATATATGGATCTAACATAGTCGTGTTCGGGCGCAGCAGATTTTAGCTTATGCCTCAAATTCTTAACATGAGTATCAACCGTTCGATCCAAAACAATTCTTCCATCTTCGAAGATGTTGTCTAGAATTTGATCTCGATTAAATACCCTTCCTGGGCTTTGAAGAAACATTTTGAGTAATCGAAACTCAACGGGCGTCAAATCCAATCGGTTTTGATTCAATTTTATTGAGTAGGTTTCATCGCTCACTTCAAATGCATCAAATATTTCGCCATGATTAAAATCTGCCTCAGACCTTCTTAATACTGCTTTGACTCTGGCAACAACTTCTTTTGGACTGAATGGCTTACAGACATAATCATCCGCTCCCAATTCAAGACCTATGAGTCGATCAATTTCATCGATCATTGCAGTGACCATAATGATTGGTATTGATGAGAATTGCCTGATTTGTTTGCACAAATCTTTTCCATTGACGTCTGGCAACATCAGGTCTAGAAGGATGATGTTGGGTTGATTCTCTTTGACCCAATCGACGACCCCTTTCCCAGATTCAAAATGTGTGGTTTTAAACTGATCTTTATTTAGATATTCCGCCAGTATATCTGCGAGTTTTTTCTCATCTTCAACAATCAGTACATGTTTCATGAATCACCTCGTGGCAAAAGAATTTGGATCGACAAACCTCCCAGGTCAGATGAAGTTGCCGTTATTTCTCCAGAGTGTGCCTCAACGATTTCATGACATATGGCTAGACCCAGGCCGGCCCCACCTTTTTCTCGTGATCTTGATAGCTCTTCTCGGAAGAATCGGTCGAATATCTTTTCAATCACATCTGCATCAACACCGGGAGCAGAATCACTGAATGTGATTCGTATATTTTCCTTCTCCTCAATCAGATCAATATCAAGTTTTCCAGGTGAGTCTGTGTATCTGAGGGTATTCTCAATGAGATTAGTGAATAGCTGCTCTAATCGATAACTGTCTCCCAAGAAAGTACTGACTTCTTGAATCGATTCAGACAAATCAATTTCAGATGATTTAAATCTATCTCGATAGGGTTCGATCACCGCCTCCAGACAAGAGCTTATGCCCATTTCTCTCATTTGATATTTCATCGCACCCAAATCAGCAAGTGTAAGCTCATAAAGGTCATTGACAAGATTATTGATTCTTTTGACCTCATGAGTGAGTGATTGCAATGTTTCTTTATCAAACTCTCTGACCCCATCTTCGACGGCTTCAAGCTCACTCTTCAATATGGCAATTGGCGTTCTCAACTCATGTGAAATATCTGCAAGCCATTGTTTTTGTGATTCCGAGTTCTTGTCCAATGTTTTTGCCAAAATATTAAAGTCTCTTGATAATTTGCCTAGCTCATCTCTGTTTTGAATTGAAACTCTCGTTTTAAATTCTCCACTGATCAAGCTTCTTGTGCCTTTGCCTAGTTTTCTGATTGGCCCAGTAATATTTATGGTTAAAATAAGAGAAATAATTGCAGCAAATAAAAGTCCAGCGATGGCTGAGAAACGAAGGGTTTTATTATTTGATCGAGCAAAAGCCATATCAATTTCCTCATATAATCTCTCTGATATCAGTAATGCAAGAGTGCCTATTTGCTTATCTTCAAAATTTATCGGAGAAAGAATGAATCGTTCTTTTAAGACCTTATCAATTGCTTCGCTCGCTGAAATCTCATTGAGAACAGTTTCATTACCAATCACGACTTCTAGGTTCTCATCGAGGAGATATAATCTTCCAGCCCTTTCGTTATTTTGTTTATTATTGAATGAAAATCGGAATCTCCTTCTTTCGTTCAAAACATTTGGAAGGATGATCAGGTTCTCATCAAATGAACGTCTTTGTCTTAAGATGAGGTCTGCCATTCTTGGATCCTCTCTGAGAAAGTCCCAAGTCTGGACTTCTGCATAATAACCTTCAATTTCAGATGCAAACGTTTGTAACTGTGCTGTTTCAATTCTGGTTACAAACCGAAATAAATCACGCTCAAATGTATAAGTGCCCACAGCGAAGATCATCAGCGTAACAGCACTAAAGCTGAGCCAATACGAGAGAAAGAATTTTGGAAAAATTTTCACTTAGTAACTCTGTTTATTTAAGTCAAATTATAGATTCATTATTGCAGTTTAATTTTACAATTCATCTTTTCTTCATATTTACTTCAATATTTAAGTTAAGAATGATCAGTAAATAAACATCAAAGGTACAGCCAATGAAAATTATGAAAACTCTCACTTTTGCGATTGGAGCCATACTCTACTTGGGTTCATTGTCTCTCTTAAACAATGCCTATGCCCACGAACATCACGATCGATCGCCAATCAAAATGTTATTCAAGGATATTGATCTAACCGAGGATCAAAGAAGCGAAGTCAGATCAATCATGTCTTCGAGCATCGAAGAAGGCAGAACAATTAGAGCCGAGATGAGAGAAGAGTCAATGGATGCCATGGACGAACTCAAGGAAGGTACGCACGAGCAAATTGCAACAGTCCTCTCACAAGAGCAAATGGCTCAATTTGATAAGAACTCTCAACGCATGGAACAGCGAGCAGAAAGGATGCGCGAGGGGAAAATGAAAGACCACAAAAAAGGAAAAAAAGGAAGAGATAAAAAACGACATAAAGAACATAAGAAAAAGCAACACTAAAAAATTTGCCGCAAAGGCAGAACCGTAGCTGAGGTCAATCCAAACCCCTGACAGGATTGGCCTCAGTTTTTTTAGTTGAGTGACCCCTCAAATCTCAGCAAAACATCACCACCTGTATTAAAATATCTTGTTGAAACAAGACGGAGGTACAGATAAATGAAATTAATAGAATTACATAATTTTGATGATGATGGTTTTCAGCAAGCCGAGAGAGGAACGCCCACTCCATGCATTGGTGAAGTAGTGATTAAAGTGCATGCTGCATCACTCAATTTCAGAGACTTCATGATCGCGAAAGGGCTTTATAATCCAAACATTGAATTACCCCTTGTGCCGCTTTCTGATGGGGCGGGAGAGGTTGTTGCAGTTGGAAATGATGTCACAGAATTTAGTGTTGGTGACCGAGTGACTTCCGTATTTTGGCAAGATTGGAATGCCAATAATAAGAATCGAATGATTTCTACCGGCTCAGATGCAGCCGGAGTTCTCTCTGAGTTTGCTGTTTTACCAAAAGAAGCAGTGCTGCCCATGCCTGATTATATGTCTTATCAAGAAGCATCAACCATACCTTGTGCAGCAGTCACGGCATGGGCTTGCATCAAAGCAGCAAATATTGGTTCCGGAGATTCAGTATTATTATTGGGCACAGGAGGTGTTTCTATTCATGCTTTGCAGATTCTAAAAGCGCTGCAAGCAAATGTGATTATTACTTCAAGCAGCAATGAAAAACTTCAAAGAGCAATTGAATTGGGAGCTGATCAAACCATCAATTACAATGAAAACCCCGAATGGGGCAATGAGGCCTTTGCATTATCAAATGGAGGAGTTGATCTAGTCATTGAGATTGGCGGTGAGTCAACATTTCCACAAACTCTCAATGCACTCAAAATAGGTGGACACATCAGTGTCATCGGGGCACTTGGTGGTTTCAATGTTCAGTTAAATCTCTTGGAGATGGTTTTCAAAAATGTCAATGTCCATGGAATTACAGTCGGAAGCAGAGAAGACCATATGGAGTTAAATCAATTTCTAGAACAACACGAAATTCACCCCATTATTGATAAAACTGTAAGCATGGATCAGGCAATCAATGAAATATACAGCATGCCTTCAGGAGCCCATCTTGGAAAGATTGTCATTGATATCAGTAATTGACATGAAAGAGGCCTGATATTTCCAATCTTCTAGAAATTCAGAATGCATGCCTATATCGAGATGATACTCCAATTTTCATTGACATAGATTTTCATATTGGTTCAGGACAACACGCTCTCATCAAGGGTGCCAATGGAAGCGGTAAGACTAGTTTAATTAGGGCAATATGCGGCTTTACCGAGCTGAATAGAGGGCGAATCAGTTGGAACCAGACATCAATTGATAACATTGACTCATTTTATCAAGAGGGGATAGCGTATCTTGGACACAAGAATGGCTTGATCAGTGAAATCTCTGCCACGGATAACTTGAGTATGAATCCGATTATTTCTGATTTAAGCGGACTAGAAGAATTGATTTCTGGTTTTAATTTAGATTCGGTCATGCATAAGCCAGTAGAGATTCTTTCGAGTGGGCAGGCAAAAAAAGTCGCCTTAATCAGTCTCATACTATCAAGGCGATCCATTTGGATAATGGATGAGCCCTTTGCCAATCTTGATGATGCCTCCAAAGGATTCCTTTCCCTTAAAATGGATTTGCACCTTAAGGCAGGAGGGATGATCATTCGGACATCGAATCAAGGAGATATATCCCAAACGACCGGATTGGAGATTGCCTTGGAGTCATAGTGGATACCTATTTTCAATTATTTATTCGGGAAACAAAGGTTGCAATTAAACGTTGGACCGATGCACTCACAGGCATAATCTTATTCTTCTTGATTGCATTATTATTTCCATTAATCAGCGATTCTGATAAGGATTTCTTATTAAAGATTGTCGGACCGATCATGATGTTTTCTGCTTTTTTTTCATCATTGCTTTCGATGCAAAACATGTATAAACCGGATTTCCAAAATGGAACCATTGAACAATTGTTGCTTTCAAAAAGATCATTCGTTGGATTGATACTCACAAAAACATTTGCCTATTGGGTTTTCACATCCTTGCCTCTAATTCTGATCTCAGGTTTGATTGCGTCGATATATTTTGTAACGGGCAAGGCAATCTTAATCATACAACTCACACTTCTGCTATCGACTTTAACAATGATAAACATCAGTGCTTTTACGTCTGCAATCACATTGGGTATTAGATATCCGGGCGCACTAATGACCTTGATTATTACCCCAATCACTCTTCCAATTTTAATATTCGGATCCAAGGCTATCGAGAATTCGATTTTAGGGTTGGATATTTCTGGACCACTCTATTTTCTTACAGGTATGATGATGCTGAGTTTATTTCTGGGGCCATGGATTACAGCCTCAGCACTCAAGATTTCAATGGATTAGGACATGAGTTTAAAAGCAATATATAAATATGGTTCCCCTCCAAATTTTTATAGATTTGCAATGAAGTTGGAACCGTGGTGTTTCTCATTGGGGGTTTTTCTGATTGTCATTGGAACAATCGGAGGCCTTTTCATAGCCCCTAAAGATTATCAAATGGGCGATGCATATCGAATCATATACTTTCATGTACCCAGCGCATATCTCTCCATGAGCGCTTATGCCGCAATGGGTTTTGCCTCAACCATAGGCATTGTTTGGAGGTCTACTGTCGCCTTTTCTGTAGCCAAGAGCATTGCACCATTTGGTGCATTAATTACCGCCCTCGCACTCATTACTGGGATGCTATGGGGTAAGCCCATGTGGGGCACTGCCTGGGTTTGGGATGCACGACTGACTTCTGAATTTATTTTGTTATTGCTCTATCTGGGCTACATCACGCTTCATGCTTCAATCAAAGAGCAGAAGAGAGCCGATCGTGCGGCTTCGCTTGTTGCAATTTTAGGGATCATAAATTTACCCATCATTCATTACTCTGTCGTTTGGTGGAATACTCTTCATCAAGCTTCAACCATTTCAAAAATAGATGCTCCATCCATTGTCGGTGAAATGCTGTGGCCACTATTAGTGATGATCATTGGGTATTCACTCTTTTTTAGCGCAGTCATTTGCAGGGGTGGCTCGGCAGAAGTATTGATGAGGGAAAAAAGATCAAAATGGGTGAAAGAAATTTGAGGATAGTGGAATGAGTATTTTTGATATGGGTGACTACAACTTCTACGTTTGGGGTTCAGTGTTTCTTTCTTTTTTGATTCTTTTTTTGACCTACATTGATGCAATCAAGAAACATAAAGATGTCCGCAGAGTGATACAAAATACAAAGGACTCAGAATAAAATGTTGCCTCGACACAAGAGATTTATCGGGATCTTGATCACATTGGTTGGAGTGACTGCTGCCATTTATTTAATTTTGACGTCTTTTCAAGATAATCTGCTCTATTATCTAACACCGAGCGAGGCGGTCACAAAAAACATGGATGATCAGAGCACATTCCGAATTGGTGGTTTGGTTGAAATGGGTAGTTTTAAAAGGGCGGATGGCAGTCTCAAGGCTAGCTTTGTATTAACGGATGGGATTGAGAGTATTGAGGTGAATTACACAGGGATACTGCCTGATTTATTCAGAGAAGGGCAGGGCATCATAGTCACAGGCAGGTTTAATAAAACAAAGGTATTCATCGCGAGTGAAGTCCTTGCAAAGCATGATGAGAATTACATGCCTCCTGACATTCACGCTCTAGAAGAGCCGACTTTATGATTCCAGAATTAGGCCAAGTTTTTTTGGTAGCAGCTCTTGCTTCTGCTTTGCTTCAGTTCTTGGGTGGAATCGGTTTATTTTCAAGAAAGAATGAGAACATCGAAGCATTTATCGAACGAATTACCATGTTCCAAACATTTTCTTTGCTAATCTGCTTTGGCTTACTAACCACTGCATTTCTTCAGGATGATTTTTCAGTTTTGTATGTCGCCTCAAATTCCAACACAGCATTGCCATTTGCCTATAAGATTGCAGCAGTGTGGGGTGGCCATGAGGGGTCCTTATTGCTCTGGGTATTGATACTCTCAATATGGACATTTTTACTTTCAAAAGACAGAGCACTTAAATCCTCACCAGATCTAAGGATTCAGTCTCTATCTATACTTGGTTTAATCAGTTTTGGGTTTCTTCTTTTCATTCTCTATACCTCAAATCCTTTTGAACGATTACTGCCCAGCCCTATTCAAGGAAGGGGGCTTAACCCACTTTTACAAGACCCTGCGCTAGTGATTCATCCCCCAACACTCTATGCAGGTTACGTGGGCCTTGCCGTTCCATTCTCGCTCGCCGTATCTTCTTTATTGACCGTAAATAATCATCAATGGGCAATGCATGCAAGAACTTGGACCGTTCTCTCTTGGGTGTTTCTCACTGGAGGTATCGCACTTGGAAGTTGGTGGGCATATTACGAATTAGGCTGGGGTGGATGGTGGTTTTGGGACCCAGTGGAAAATGCGTCATTGATGCCATGGTTTTTAGCAACGGCATTGATGCATTCTTTGATTGTCACCGAGAAGAGAGGAATCTTTAACGGTTTCAGTACGCTTCTAGCCATCACTGCATTTTCTTTGAGTCTTCTTGGAACCTTTTTGGTTCGTTCGGGGGTATTGATATCTGTGCACTCATTTGCGTCCGATCCTCAAAGGGGGCTCTTTATTTTAGGTTTACTCGCATTTTTCTCTGGATCGGCATTGATCATCTACTCGATCAAGCAAAAGAAAAATAAACAAGAAAAGCTTCACCCTCTCTCCAGAGAGTCTCTTCTGCTATTAAACAATGTCTTTCTTTGTGCATCAGCAGGCTTGGTTTTGATTGGGACCGTATATCCACTGATACTTGAGATGCTCGATCTTGGTAAGATATCTGTCGGCCCTCCATATTTCAATTTTGTGATTTTATTTCCATTTATCCCCTTATTGTTTTCCATCGGTGTTGCTGTATTTTCAAATTGGAGCAATGATTCAAAAAATTTAATCAATAAAGTATCCCCCATTATTCTCATAGCCCTGATGCTGGGTTTTGCGTTTACTTTTATATATGGTTGGGATTCTTTGCTCACACTGATTGGAGTCTTTCTTGCTCTTTGGACAATACTCACAGGAATATCGCCACTGATAAAGAATCGATATTCAATCAATAAAAGCACAAATATTATACCAATGATGCTTGGGCACATTGGTTTGGGAATAATGATTCTAGGCATCACTGTAACGAGCTCTTATGGGATTACCTTTGATGACAGTATGAACATTGAGCAAACTTCGACCGTCGGTGATTATGAGTTTAAATTGACTGAAATTGGCAAGCGCAATGGCCCCAATTATCTTGCACAATATGCCTCTATAGAAATCAGCAAAGACGGCCAATACGTGGAGACTGTCTACCCAGAAAAAAGAGTATATGACACCTCATCAATGCCAATGACTGAGGCAGGAATAGAGGCAAATCTTTTTAGGGATTTATTCATTGCGGTTGGTGAGGATATCGGCGGCGGTTCATGGAGTATGCATCTTCAATACAAGCCACTGTTAAGATTGATATGGTACGGCCCCATTATTATGATACTGGGCGGATTAATCAGAGTATTTTTGGGCAAGAAACAAACGGAGAGACACCAGTGATTCGGCGTTTACTTCCACTATTCATTTTTCTTTTGCTGTTGGGTTTTTTGTTTCAAAGCCTATACAACAAAGATACAGAGCTTCCTTCTCCACTCATTGGAAAGCCAATTCCTGCATTTAATCTAAAGAACCTTATCACTGAAGAAGAGCACAGCAGCCATGAAATTATTGGCGAGGTTTCATTGATAAATGTTTGGGCTACATGGTGTGTGGGATGTGAAATGGAGCACGAATTTCTCGTTGATCTTAGTCAAGACAAAAGGATTGATTTACCCATCATAGGTCTCAATTGGAAAGACGATGACCGGTTGGCAAAATTATGGTTAAAACAATTGGGAGATCCATACTCTATCGTACTCAAGGATCCAAAAGGTAAGGCAGCGATTGATTTTGGAGTGTACGGTGCACCGGAAACCTTTCTTGTTGACTCCAGTGGCATCATACATTTTAAGCACATTGGCCCCTTGAATAGAGAAATATTTGAGCGAGACATTCTCCCTCTGATTGGAGAATTGAATTGATCAAAAAGAGTGTAATTTGTTTCTTTGTTCTGATTTGTTTTTCAGCCATTAAAGCCAATGAGCTTAATTCAAATGATCAGATCAGGTATCAGTCACTCATTCAGGAAGTTCGATGCTTGGTGTGCCAAAACCAATCGGTTGCAGAATCAAATGCCGAGTTGGCAAAAGATCTTCGTCGTGAGATCAAATTACAAATTCAAGACGGAAAATCGAACAGTGAGATCAAGAAATACCTCCTTGATCGTTATGGCGAATTTATTCTTTACGAGCCCGCCTTTACTCAGAAAACATTGTTCTTATGGTTCTCACCAATTATTTTATTATTGATGTTTTATGGATGGTTCAGAAAGATAGGAAATTAAATGTTTAGCGATCCTGTATTTATTTTTATTGCTTCATTGGTGTGCTTGGGATTGCTTTTTTGCTTGAGTATTTTAATCAATACTCTAGGTTCTAATCTTATGAAAACAACTGCCTATACGATCGCATTGGTGACGATCTCCACATTTGTATACCTCAATTATGAAGCAGTATCCAATCTTACAGAAAGCCAAGATGCAGCAAACGATCAGATGATCGATTCCATAGAAAAACTCGAAGAGTTCCTTGTTAAGAATCCCGAGGATATCAGAGTGATCAAGGCACTTGGATCACACTATATTGAGACAGGACGATTCGAGCTGGCTTATGAAAAATTTCTCAATGGTTTTCAAATACAAGGCGAGCAAAGTGATTTTGAGATCAATCTGGGCTTAATTGAGTCTACACTGATGGTGAGGCCCAGTAATTTCCCATATGACTTAGACCAATTGATTGAAAAGACTCTGGTTATGAATCCTAAGAACACACAAATATTATGGCTCTCTGGGCTCATCGCGATGGGCAGAGGGGATACCCAGCTCACGATCGAAAGATGGTCGGGACTCGTTAATAATCCTGAGGTATCATTGGAAATACAAAATTCGATCTCAGTACAGCTCGATCAGCTGAAAAAAATGGAAGAGGGGATAGCATTACTCGATGATCAGTGAAAGAGAATACAGATACTATCAGCGATTGCATCAGAATCGACTAAACCTAGTGATACATATAATCGGATCAATAATGTTCATCGCAGGAAATATCTTGATGCTGGTTGGATTATGGAATTTTATTGATAGCGGTCAAATTCTTATTGGATTTTCATTGCTTTTCATAGCAATCACCTTGCAGGCCATTGGACATCAATTTGAACCAGAGCAGTTTGGAGGTTTTAAAGGACCTTTTGACTTTGTTAAGACATTCTATTTAGAACTCGTGATTTTCTTTCCTGCATTTCTTTTTTCGCCATATTTTTTGGAAAATTGGAGCAAGAAATGAGCGCCAGATTCTTTGCGTATTCATTTTTGATCGCTTTATTCTCTTTAACATCCATATCGGTTAAATCTCACGACGAACCAGCTTTTGATATCTCAAAACAAGACATTGTCTTTCGAAGAACAACGCTTATTGTTAGAAATATAGAACGGTCTTTAATGTTGTATCGAGATGCACTGGGCATGAAAGTGGTTTATGACAATATACTCAAGTCTTCAAATGGCGATGAATCAAGACTGATTTTTCTTAAAACAAAAGATGAGCATGTAGGTATCTTGGGTCTTTGGGAACTGGATTATGGGAATGCTTCATCAGAGAGAAATAAATCGCCTATAGAAAGAGGGGCTTTTGTGCCTCAGAGCAATATTCACCTTTTTAATACCGACAATCTCGAATCGAAATGGAAGAAAGTAATAAATGTCCCTGGAGTTGAGGTCTTAAGAGAACCCACATATAGAGAATACCCCTCATATGACGGCTCAGATGTCATCAAAGTCAATGTTTCAATTATTTATGATCCCGATGGAAACATGATTGAACTGAACCAGTTATTATCTCCAATAAAATAATGAATAAGTTCTTATACATGGCAGCATTACTATTTTGTTTCAATACAATCTCTGCTGAACTATGGACGGTTAATGATCTCAATGAGTTTATGACGAATGCCGATCACAATCTTGTGCTCCTCGATGTAAGAACACAATCCGAATACCATGATGGCCATATTAATGGTTCAATCAATATACCGCATGATCAGATACTTGAAATGCCTGAACTTGTTTTCGATTATAAAAACACACGTTTGGTGGTTTATTGTCGTAGTGGCGTGAGGGCAGGCAAGGTCATCACAAAACTTGAGGGTCTTGGATATGAAAATATCATTGATATCAGTGGCGATATGTTGGCATGGAATGAAGCAGGATACCCAGTGGAAATAAATAGTGAGTGAATACTCAAAAACATTGAATGCGAAACTGGTCTCAGTGCATGTCGGCACAACGATTGCTTTCGTAAAAGAATCGGTTGGAACAGCACAAGTGGAGTTGGATGGTTTTGTTGGAGATAAGCACAGAAGCTACATGAGGGGTATATATGGGGGCGAACCCTATCCTCCCGGTACAATCAGAAGAAATAATCGTCAGTGGTCAGCGGTCTCAATCGAGGAGCTGGCAATCATCTCAAAAACAATGGATTTGACCGAAGATTTGAGCGCAAGAATTCTTGGCGCCAACCTTTGTTTCAGTGGTATAACCGACCTTTCTCAATTGTCTAAAGGATCAAAACTCACTTTCCCATCTGGGGCGACATTGATAGTTGAAGAATACAATCCTCCATGTCATGACCTATCGGAAGAGCTTTCAAATACCCTAAAAACAAATTCAGGGGATTCTCCTGGTAAATTAGCCTTCCTAAAGGCAGCAAAAAAATTAAGAGGGCTTGTTGGTATTGTCGATGTAGCCGGGCAGATCAATGAAGGGGATGACGTCAAAGTCCAGGTCTTTGACTCAGAGAGAATGCTCCAGTTTCTTTCCAGTTGATTTAACTCAAGATGATCTGATCAATTCTCTCCATTTCATCATCCGACATTTCCCAAGAAATTGCGTGGATGTTTTCAATCATCTGCTCCGGAGACGTCGCGCCAACCAATACTGATGAAACCATTTTTCTCTTAGCAACCCATCCAAGTGATATTTCCAATAGGGACTTATTTATTTCCTTTCCATATTCCTCGATTTGATCGATGAAATCGAACCACTCTTCAGAAGTAAATGCTCCTTTCCATAATGCCAATCTGGTTCCTTTTTTTGCATCTTCTCCTCTTTTTATCTTTCCAGTTAAGAATCCACTTTCCAAAGGAAAGTAGGGGAGAATAGAAACATCGCTGTTCTCGCATACCGGTAGAAGATCGTCTTCCATGTTTCTCGTCAACATGCTGTATCTTGTTTGAATGGATGCAAATTGGTTGATGTTACTTTCTATGGATATTTTGATGCTTTCACTGAGTTGATCAGCATTAAAGTTTGATGCTCCTATGTATCTTACTTTGCCACTTTGAGTGAGATCTTCGAGCGCCCTCAATGTTTCCTCAATATGCGTTTCAGTATCAGGAAAGTGCATCTGATATAGATCTATATAGTCGGTGTCTAGGGACCTGAGGCTGTTTTCTACCGCTTCAATTATGTAGCTTCTGGAACCACCTCCCTTGATGGAACTTCTGCCCGTCGCTGGGTCCGTTCCAAATTTTGTAGCAAGAATGACTTCATCTCTTATTCCTTTAACGGCTTTGCCTGTAATGTCTTCTGATTTTCCCTTCATTCCACCATATGTTGGCGCTGTGTCGATACAATTTACTCCATTATCAATTGCAGCATGAATGGTAGAGATGCTTCTTTGCTCATCGCAAAAGAATCCAAAGTTCAGTGCACCCAAGGTAATTATGGGCAACTCCAGATCTGATTTTCCTAGTTTCCTATATTGCATATTATTTCATCTCCATATTACCAAGGCATTGGCGCGCCATCGCAGTTGACAAAGAGTGGCTCAGTATCAATGGTTAGTTCATCGATATAGCTCAGCATTTTAATGACCGATTCATAAGTGGTGATCATCGGTATTTTTCCTTCTTGAATCATTCGAATCAGTGTTTCAGGTACTATTTTACTCAGCTCTTCTGGAATGGGATCGTCTGGTTTTAGCTCAAGAAAACCCCTTGTGTCGACCAATCCTGGATTGATCAATGAGACGATCACATTCTCTGAAAGCATCTCGTGATAGAAATTATGAACCGCTAGGTGCAATGCTGCTTTGCTCGCCCGATATGAATACAGTGTCACTGGTGGAGCAATTTGAGCAATGGATCCTGCGGCACTTCCTAGGAAGATGATTTTTTTGGTTTCTCCTAATCTAATATTTTCTATCAATTTTTCAGTAATTCGTATTGGCCCTATGGCATTGACTTCAAAACTTCTAGCAAACATTTCATAATCTATTTGACCGAACTTTTGTGGCTCAGGTGGACCCAGATATGCTGCATTATTGATTAAAACATCAATGGGCTCTCCATCCAATTGATCGGATAATTGATCGATACTGGCACTGTCTGTGATGTCCGCAGCCACGATCCTTACGTTTGAATGATCCTTAACAATTGCCTTTAGTTTTAAAGCGTTATCAGGATTCCTGCAGGTGGCAATCACATCCCAACCTCTTTCTCCGTATTGCTTGATGAATTCAAGGCCAATGCCTCGATTTGATCCAGTGACCAACACGGTCTTTGACGTCTGGTCATTCACTTGGCTTGAATCCTTGGTATTGAGGGGTATTGCCACTGGCTCTGATTCTCATGCCGACTCACTGAAGGGACAACGCAGTGCTCTCCATCATCGATCATGTTATTCCAAGCTTTAAAATCAATCTGCCATCCCTGATCTCGCATCTCATGCATCATTTCCCAATACACCTTGACGATGGTGTCTTCGTGTTTACCGACAATGGCTGACATGCCATCTGGCCCATATTTAGGAACCTGTGCTTCGGCAATAACCTTGTCTTCATAAATATTTTTAAGATTTCTTTTGAGTGCCATTTTGTCCATCCATTTGTGCGTCATGAAATTCCTAAAAAAGTAATACCGCATCATTGTTCTGGTCCTGTCTATGGGGGTGGAAAACTCATAAAAGCAAGTGAATTTACCCGATCCAATTGCACCAATCTCAACTTGACCTCGTAAGGTTTGTCCGGCAATGAAATACTTCAGCACGGATTTGACCCGTGTGCCTTTCTCTCGAATATTTGACCATGCACCTTTGCTGTATGTTGATTCTGTTTCAATGAAAGCTGTAAGCCCATAGTCCGTTTTCACGACAGTATGAGGAGGAGGTTGGTAGGGATTTTCATTGTCCTCAAACCTGATCCCATGAACAATAGGCAAGTGAACATAATCTAAATTACTGAACTTTGCAGTATGAAAGTTTGACTCAAAAATTACGTCATACGGAATGACTGTATACTCAGGGTCGTTAAGCTCAGGTATATCTATGATGGGCTTTGCTTTTTCTGGTTCATCACCGAGGAATGTCCAAATCAGACCTTGTTTTTCGATGACTGGATAGGCATCTACTCTCACACCGGGTGCTGCAGTTTGAGGATCATCATCGCCCACAGAGGGTATTTTTGTGCATTCTCCTTCACGATTGAAATGCCAGCCATGGAATGGGCAAATAATCTCACCATTTTTACTCACACTTCCATTGGCGAGACTGTCACCTCTGTGTGGGCAGGCATTGCTTAAGCAGGCTGCATTTCCTTCAGCATCCCGAAAGAGCACAAAATCAGTACCCAGCATTTCTACATAGAGAGGTTTGTCTGTCAGTTCATCACTGCGAGCCGCGACATACCATACGTTTGTATACATCCTTAATCACCCTTGATACATTTAATTACATTAAATATTCATTAAAGAAATAAGATATCTCAACTAACTATAAGTCAATCGCAAAGTGAGTCAAACAGATAATAATAAACTGGGTCCAATCAAACTAATGCCTGGCGTAGGAAAGATTAATGCACTGAGCTTTTTCCCAGTTGCGATGCTGAATAATTCCGTATTTACTCTTATGAATTTTATGCAGCCTTATGTACTCGAGGAGCACTTAGGTATAGCTAGGGAAGTACAAGGAGTAGTGGTTGGTTCTGTAGCAACGATGCAGGAAGTCATGATTCTTTTACTCACGGCCACCATGGGAGTCCTTGCAGACAAGGTAGGCAGAAGACCTGTTTTTGCAATGGGATTATTGATAATGAGCTTGGCTTATTTTTGTTTTCCATTGATGAATGATATTTATCAACTCTACTTAGTCAGGGCAATTTTTGCGGTAGGTGTTTCTGCCGCATCAACAGTATTGCTTATATTTACCGGAGATTATCCTGAGGAGACATCCAGAGGAAGAATGATTGGCATCATGGGAATGTTTCAAGGCATTGGCGTAACTGCCACTTCATTATTTTTGGTGAAGATGCCATCCGTGTTTCAAGAAAGAGGTTTTGATTCTATAGAGTCGGGAACTTATACATTATGGATCGGAACCTTGATCTGTTTGCTTGCTGCGACCATTGTATATATTTCTCTGAAGCCAGGATTGCATCAAAAGAAACAAAATACTTCATCGTTTAAAAAACTTTTCAATGAAGGCCTAGAGGCTGCAAAAAAAGACTCGGATATCCGCTTGGCTTATTTTGCTTCTCTAGCAGCTAGAGGCGATCTGATCGTTGTTGGATTATTCACATTTCTTTGGACATCTCGCTATGCTCTAGATAATGGGATGTCCATAGGAGAGGGTTATGCACGAGGAGCAGTTATTGTTCCCATTATTGCTTCAACAGTAATAGTCACTTCTCCAATCTTTGGTTTTCTCATTGATCGAATTGGACGCATCAATGGAATTATGATTGCCTTCTTTTTTGCAGCAGCAGGATATACAACAATGGGCTTTATTGAAAACCCCATGTCAAATGCTGTGATACCTGTTGCCATTCTTTTGGGGATGGGGGAGGGTGCTGCAATAGTTTCCTCAACAGCATTGATTGGTAAAAGAGCACCTGCCGCTATAAGGGGCACTGTGTTTGGAGCATTTGCGATGTGTGGAGCAGTGGGTCAGATCATCGCAGGCGGTCTAGGCGGAGTGCTGTTTGATTATATTTATACAGGACCATATCTAATGATGGGTTTTCTTAATTTCACTGTTATGCTGTTGGCAATATATACTTGGTATTCAAAGAAAAAGATGAGGCAATCAAATGGCTAGTGTTGTAATAACCGGGAGTACAAAAGGAGTTGGCAGAGGGCTTGCTAATGAGTTTGCCCGCCTGGGACACAATGTTGTAATTAGCAGCAGAAATGAAGAAGACATAGTGAGTGCAACTGAAGTTATGAATGCAAATTCAGACGGTACTATCATTGGCCAAGTATGCGATATCTCAAATAAAAGAGAACTCGAAGCTCTATGGGATTTGGCAAAAAATGAGTTTGGAAAAGTGGATTATTGGATCAATAATGCAGGGTATGCATCAGGCCAGAATCCAGTGCATAAAATCCCAGAAAGCCTTGTTCAAAGCATGATAACGACAAATTCATTGGGGACGGTGTTTGGATCACAGGTTGCAATAAGAGGGTTTAGAGAGCAAGGGAGTGGAAGCCTTTATAACATGCTGGGAGGTAGTTTTGATGGCAAGTTCTTAACACCTGGAATGGGTGTGTATAGCTCTACAAAAGCAAGCATAAATATACTCACTAAATACTTAGTGGAAGAAAATAAAAATACAGGAATTACTATCGCCAGTATTAGCCCAGGCGTTTTGATTACGGAAAACTGGCTCAACGAGCAAAAGAGGTTAAGTCATGATGAATGGGAAAGAGACAAACCCATGGCAAATATTATCTGTGATCATGTAGAAACAGTCACACCATGGCTCGTCTCTGAGATACTTAAAAATGATAAAAGCGGAATCCGAATCGCGTGGATGCCGTTACAAAAGATTCTTCTAAGGTTTTTTAAAGCAAAAGTATTAAGGCAGAAGAGAGACTTGTTCTCAAGATATGGGATCTAATTGCATATTAGGGTAGGGCATTGGTTACCAAGCATCGTAACCACTTCCTCCTTTTGATGTATCTCCTTGTTTGCCCTTTAGTACTGGTGCAGCAGTTACAAAGTCAATACCATCAATACTTATAAATAATTGATTTACATCATTTTTATCAAATAAAGTTTCATCGGTAGTAAGTTTTTTAAGGGCTTCTTTAACTTTTTTTAATATTCCAGTATCGACTCTTGCTCTTCTATGGGCTCCGAATATATAGTCTACTTGGGTTTCAATTGTTACCAATCTATCAATAGAATTCTGATAGTTCTTAATATTGGTCTCAGGAACATATAACCATAACTCGGCATCGTAATAAGTATCACCAGTGAACAGTAATTTTTCTTTTCGATCCAGCAATGCTAAAGAATCAGGGGTATGCCCAGGCACTTGAAGTATCTCAATGATCCTATCTCCAAGATCGATAGTATCTCCATCTTTTATATATTCAGAAGCCTCCCATTGTTTGGTGTAAATATTCTCTAAATCAGCATTTATTGGTGGGTCAATACAGAAGGAATTATTAGTAAAATCTTGAGCAATTCTATTATGTTTAAAGCCAGCCATATTTGCATTTGTGTAAGAAGTATCAATAGCCAAGATATTAGAAAATTCCCAATTACCACCAACATGATCAAAATGTGTGTGTGAGTTAATTACTATGATAGGTAGGTCAGTTATTTGCTCTACAACTGGCCTTATGGAGAATAAACCAATGCCAGTATCAAGCAATATGGCTTTATTTTGCCCAATAATAAGGTGGGATATTGATTCCTGAAATTGATAAGGCTCAACAATAGAGTAAACATTCTGATGTGTTTTATATACCTGAAACCATTCGTCAGAGTAGTCAGACAAAGCAAATTCATCGTTAAAGTTAGTATCACAGGTATGTTTATAGGCTGAATCATCAAAACTAACAGCATTTTCTTCGCTATAAGAGTTTATGGATAGGAGGATTATGATGATTAAAGGTATTTTATTCATAAAGTGGTTCAAGATGATAAGTTTTAGCTAATAATCGCATTCTATAGAGTAAAACTCACATTAATCGATGTTTCTAGTTGTTTCTGGTATGAGACTTGGGTGATTTAGTCATTATCTAAAATTTTAGAATTTTTATTTTTTTATAAAAATAAAAAAGAACAAATATTCACTTAAAAATCCAAATAAATATAAATAACCTTAATAAAATTATATAAGTACATGATATATAAATAGAATAGTATAAGAAAACAAATAATAAAAACTTTACATAATATATATTATACGCATATATATATCAATAAAATAAGGCTTACAGAAGCACACTATTCTTATAAATAAAGGGTTTAATTGGGGTTTAATTGGTATTTAGGGAGTCTTTATTACTGGTTAAAACAACTCTTATGTGCACTTTTTGAGCACAAATTGTCTTTAAAACACATTTTATTGCTGTAATTAGGTGTAATAGTTCTCCATGACTTGATATATCTCAGAACCTTCTATTACTGAGCTACTTGTACAATGGTTTATGATAATACAATCTTTTTTAGCCTTTACTTCCTCAATCACTTGCCTTTTTGAACCATAATTTGATAGCTGCAGTGATATAGCTAGACTCTCTCCCTTTTTTATAAATTCTCCAGGTTTCGCGTAATATTCATAGAGGCCTCCATTGGGCGCATAGTAACTCTTGAAATCTTCAGTCTGACACTTATATTGCTTTTTCAATGGTTCTTGAAAGCCTGACTCTCGAATAATCCCTTTTTTGTAAAGATATTCTAATACCTTATGAGAGTCTTTTTTGCCCTCTTCCAGCGAAATCATTTCTTCGCTTCCTAATTCTAACGTATAAGATTCAAATGGAATTTCATAATCCTTGTCAAGCTTCTTAAATTCTGTTTTTAAATTTACCCAAGGCATGAATGCTGCTTCATCCATTGCTCCATTAAAAATATTTTTAATAATAATATTGTGAACAAAATTTAGTTCCTCACATCTGCTAGAAAGGTATTCAGCTGCATAGAGATATCGTGCTGCCTTTCCAGCTGTATGAAGGTCCAAGACAATATCAAAATTAGCAGCCAGAGATTGAAGAATTAGATTGTGATGTTTATTTTGATTTTTACCATAAGATGATTTTAATTCTTTCTCTTTCTCTAATAACTCAAGTAGTAGCTTCTTGTAACTATTTTTAATTGACTCGTCGCTAGCGTTGATATTATTTTTTGCAAATGTTCTTAGAGAAGGATGGTTGTCTGTATAATTTGAATACAATCTATTCCAGTTATGTCCTGTATTTGGGTTAAATCTTCCCTGAGTGTAATTCCCCGTTTTTGTATTTATTGCCAGTGGGTTTGCTTGAGGTATTATCCTCAGAGACCCCTGAATATCATGGCTTTCAGCATAATCTAAGATGTGATAAATAAGAGCATTTCCTTGATGCTCTGCTCCATGCATACTGGCTTGAATATAGCAGCTTGGGCCCTGGTTATCGCCCTTAATATCAATGACCTTAATGGAGAGAGTATCGCCATTTGGCATTTGGCTGACGGGTATATTTTTAGTGGTTATTTTATTCATATGCGTTCAGTTTTTTTCTTAGTGATTCAAGCTCGAGATTTCCTGGAGAACCTGGAGATCTTTTGCTGTTATTTGTTTTTAAGATTAAATCCTTATCCTTTTTTGAAGACTTTGTCAGTCGGTATGCTTCTCTAAATGGTATGCCCTGCTCAACCAACTTATAAGCATAATCAGTCATCCTCATTTCATCAGTTATGGCATTATTAGAATTCACTGTATTGATATCTATCGATTTAATTAATCCTGGGAGAATTGATAGGGTTCTTCTTGCAGTATTAAAGCTGTGAATTAAGCTTCTTTTCGTCAATTGAAGATCTCTATGGTATCCACTTGGAAGAGATAATAGATTCTCAAGCTCAGAATAGTGACCGGCAATAATTGAATATTTTGCCCTTAATATTTCCACAACATCGGGGTTCTTTTTATTTGGCATTATTGATGAACCAGTTGTATAGCTATCATCAATAGACAATAAATTAAATTCTTCAGTTAAGAATAGACTCATGTCCCAGGAGAATCTTCGGATATCAAGAAGCGACTGTTTAAGTGTGCCAATGACTTCAAGGTCATATTTTCCTCTACTGTTCTGAATATAGAGACTATTTATTTGTTTTCGCTTAAAGCCAAGGATCTTGGTTAAAAGAGATCTATTTAAGGGTAAATTGACTCCATACCCAGCTGCACTCCCCAGAGGATTTGCATCAACCCAATTCATAGTGGAGTCAGTTAAAGCAATATTATCTAAAAAGGACTCAGCAAATGAGGCAAACCACAGCCCCCAACTCGAAGGCATGGCTCTTTGAAGGTGAGTATACCCAGGCATAGGGACATCTTTATTCTTTTCTGCTTGATCTAGAAAAGCTCTAGCAATCTCTATATTTAGGTCCTTAAATAATTGAAGATTAGATTTTGTGTAAAGCCTCATAGCGACCAAGACCTGATCATTCCTGCTTCTTCCAGTGTGAACTTTTTTCCCAAGATCACCCAGTTGATCAATTAAATAGAATTCTATTGCAGAATGACAATCCTCAAATTCAGTTGTTAACTCAAATGAACCATCTTCAAAATCTTTAGAGAGTGATTTAAGAGACTTAAGCAATTTATTGAGTTCACTGCTGTTAAGCACTCCTATAGACTCAAGGCCTTTAATATGGGCTGTAGTTGCTTCTATATCAAAGAGGAATAAGTCCTTGTCGAGTTGAATGTCCTCTTCTATTAAGAATTCATCTATTTGACTAGAAGTTTCGGCATCTTTTATTTTCCATAGTTTCTTACTCATAATTAATTCCAGCTTCTTCGTTTAATTGAAAAGAATAATTTAGGTTTTGAATGCATTGAGTAGCTGCACCCTTTAATAGATTATCCAGGGTACAGCAGATGACGAGATTTAAACCTGAGTCATCAATATCGAAACCACCAATGGATGCATGGTGTTGCATAACATTGTCTGCAACCAGAGGAATAGATTCGGTTATTTTAACGAGAGGTTTGTTTTCATAAAAATCTTTGAATACTCTAAGAATTTGGGATGAGTCACTTGGCTCTTTAAGTTTTATATGCGTTGTCATCGAGATGCCTCTAAAAAAATCTGCAACGTGAGGTGTAAATGAAGATTTCTTATAACAATGAGCTCTGACTTCTTCTTGATGGAGATGATCAGCCAGTGAGTAGGGATAAATATTCTCACGAAGTATATTTTTATCATTTTTATCATGGGGCTTGGATCCTGCTCCACTGTATCCAGAGATCCCAAAAGAGGATGTCTTTCCAACCAATAAATTTTTAATTGGCTCAATGGATAACTGTATTGCAGTCGCGTAACAACCTGGGTTGCTTAATAACTTTGAATGTCCTGAGTTCTTTGTTATTTCAGGTAATCTGTATAACCAATCTTGATTAAATCGATTATCAGAGCTTATATCAATGACGATAATTTCTTGATTAAGCTTTGAGATATATTCCATATAATTTGCAGCGTCTCCATTTCCTAATGCAAGGATAAGGGCTTGGACAGAAGAATCTAATTCGAATGAGTTATTACTCAGTGGTAAGTACTTTAGATTTAAGTTTTTAGTATATTCACTGATCAATGAACCTGCCTGAGATCTTGAGAATGCTTGTTTAAGATTAAAGATCGGGTGTTTATCAATAAGCCTTACAAGCTCTTTACCAACGTACCCTCTTCCACCTATGAGACCAATGTCAATGACTTTATTCATAATTAATTGTTTGTTTATAATTGTAAGCAGACTCTATGCAAAGGGTCAGTTGTTTAAGGTTGGAGACGCCTATCCAATAAATATTCCAGCCATCATATTTCTGAAAACCATCACACACAGAAAGGTAGAATTTATTAATAGGATTAGTGGATCGAGATCTCCAAAATAGTTGATCATGATCTTGTTTCATTTTGTTCCATATTGCTGACCCAAGACCCTCTCCTCTTGCCGAATCTACAACAGCAAATTTATCCATATATGGAATTTCATTTTCATGAGAAACAATGATGGCAGCTCTATTGCAGTCACTTATATAGAATGTTTTCTTAACATCATTATTGAAGTAGGTCTTGTCTAGTTTTCCGTTAAAGGCAGTTTCTATAATAAGAGCGATATTTTCACCTTTTGCTTGATCGATGGATTCAAATTGGTCCACCAAATGCCCCTTTTTAATCAACGTTCCTGAACCAGCATCTGTGAATAGTTCTCTGGGTAGATGGTGTGGTTTGGTAATGGAGACAGATGTAGATGATGGAAGGATATCCAGTAATTTCTTAATTTCTTCTAACTTTAATTTCATTCCAGAATGCAACCATTTCATGCTCATTAAATCATCAAACTGCTCCTTCAAATCAATTGTTGAAATCAGATTATTTTGTTGATCATAGATCCCACCAACTTCACTTAGAAAAATAATCTTGTAAGCTTCGATCTCTTTTGCAATGGAGATTGCTGCAGAATCAGCATTTAAATTTAGCAACTGTCCATCAACTGTCTGACCTACAGAGGCGATGATTGGGATGTTTTGATTATCTAGAATTTTTTCTATTGCTTTAATATCGGTTGAATGAACCTCGCCGACATAGCCCAATTTAGGATTCTTGATTGTGCATTCAAAAATATTATTAGTGACAGATACAGCCGCCACATCACGGTCTTGAAGTGCTTCAACTAATTTAGTATTTTCTTCTCCAAAGATAGTTAATGCTTCATCAAGTACTTCTGAGCTAGTGATACGCTGGCCATCTAAAAAATCAAAGTTAATGCCTTTCTCTTTTAAAGAGCTTGATAGCCTGGGCCCTGCTCCATGGATCACAATAGGCTTTAAGCCCACTTGATTTAAAAAAGATAAAGATGAGACCAGGTTATCCAGGTCATTTTGAATAATTGCTCCACCGACTTTTATGATTATATATCTATGATCAACATTAGAAAATTTTTCAATATATTTTCTAATCTCCTTCTCGCTGCTAATGCTTCTAAGAAGGGTTAAGATAATATTTTTTATAGAATTATTTTTCATAATGAATCACTGAATATTTATCCACAGGATTTATCTTTTATTGATCTCTTTCCACGTAGCCGAACTTTGACCCAAGAGTTTAATAAAGCCTGTCGACTCTCTCATGCCCCAGGAAGCAGATTGAGCATAAATGGCATCTTTACTAACGAGTATCTTTTTTGCATCCACAGATACAGCATCTGCATTGCCTGGGGATAATAAAATAGTTACCTCCCCATTCACATTGGCTTGAATGTCTTTTAAGAAGTTTTCCAAATTTCGGGCAAGAGGGTCAAAATAGAATCCACCATAAATTAAATCAACCCATTGCTGACCAACTTTCGGCTTAAAGACATTTTGCTTGTCTGTGAAAACTGCTTCTTCCAAAGCCCTGTGAGCTCTAAATAGGACCTCTATAGCAGGGGCTTCAAATATCAGCCTTCCCTTGATCCCAATAATCGTATCATTTGCCGTGATTTCTCTTCCAACACCATACTTGCCTGCAATCTTATTCAGATATCGCATCAGTTCTGGTCCTTTGATCTTCTTGTCATTCAGAAGAACTGCCTCACCTTTTTTGAAGCCGATTCTTATTTTTTTATTTTTTGAAGGATATTCTTCTGGTTTTGAACACAAAGTATAGCTTTCATCGGAGGGGGCATCCCAGGTATCAATTTCAGATCCTGAAATCGTAACTCCCATTAAATTTTCATTGATGCTGTATTTATTATTAAGTGATGAAACCTTGAAACCTCTTTCTTCAAGGTATTCCTTTTCAAATCCCCTAACATCATTGACTGTATTCTGAATCTCTCTAATGGGTGTAACGATGTTAAATTTGCCTAACGCTTGAATTGATAAATCAAATCTGACTTGATCATTTCCCATTCCAGTGCACCCATGTGCAATGTTTTTTGTTCTTAAAGTCTTACATAGCTTTACAGCTTCTTTGACAATCAAATAACGATCTGAGCATAGGGCGGGATACTTATTCTGATAGGAGGAACCTGACCAAATCAATGGTTTAATTATTTGTGACCAAAATGAGTGCTCTATATTCACATTTATATGCTTTTCAGCCCCTAAATCTTTTGCTCTGCGGGTAATCTTGGTTTCCTCTCTAGAAGAGGTGCCGCCTGTATTTACAAAAATAGTATGAACTTCAAAACCTTTTTCGATCAGGAAGGGAATGCAAAAGCTAGTATCCAATCCACCCGAAAATGCCAAAACAATTTTTTTCATCTTATTTGCCCTTAAGTAAGTTAGTTAGTAATGATTTTTGTACATGTTTTCTATTGCTGGCTTCCTGAATTGCTACACAATAATCAGCATCCATAACACCATCTGTGGCTTTAACATTCCTTCTCAATGGCAAACAGTGGCTAAAAATCGCATTGTTTGTTTTTTTCATTTTTTCTTCGTCAACAATGAAATGTTTATTTTTATGTCTTTCTATCGACTCTTTCTCCGCGTCACCATAATATTTTAAGGAGCCCCAACTTTTTGCATAAACGATATCCGAGCCTGAATAAGCTTGATCAATGTCATGAGTGATGGAGAACTCAGTCTCATTTTCCTCACAATTTTTCTTGGCTTGTTCTAAATATTTCTCATGCAAGTTGTAGTCTGGCGATGGACATAGAAGTTTTACATTCATTCCAAACTTGCTCGCAATCAATATGCTTGAATTTGCAACTGCGGTATTGAGTGGTTTTGGATGGTAAGTCCATGTAAGGAGGTAATTTTTACCTCTTAAATTGCCCAAGTTCTCTTGGAGAGTGAGTATGTGTGCCAATTCTTGACAAGGGTGAGTGATGGTCTCCATATTCACAATAGGCACGGTTGCATACTGAGCAAAACTATTGATCACCCTGTCTTCAAAATCTTCGTCTAAATTGATAAATTTTGGGAAAGCTCTTACCGCTATAAGGTCACAGTAGTTGGACAGCACCTTTGCAACCTCTTTGATGTGTTCTTCAGGGTTTTCATTCATGGTGACTGCAGGCTCAAATTCTATGGGCCATGCATCACTGCCTGGATGCAAAACAACTGCATAGCCCCCAAGCTCCTGTATGCCTAATTCAAAACTAACCTTAGTTCTCATGGAGGGATTGAAGAACAATAAGGCAACAGATTTATTTTTTAATAAATCTTGAAACTTATTTTTCTTTAAGTTTTTTGCATAGTCTAAAATTGCTTGCAGATCCTGCACGGACCAATCTTGAGTTGTAATAAAGTTTTTCATATTTTCATTCAGGTAAAAAAAAACCCAGCTATTATGCTGGGTCTATCATTTGTTTTAGAAAGGAGCAGACGCCAGCTAGATTGCCGGTCTCCTGTTTCTTTCTTTTCCAATTAAATTAAACATGGTTCCATTATTCATATCGTTATCAGTTTGTAAAGATTTTATCTTCATTTATCGAATAAATATTCCTTATTCATTTGCTGGACACTTATTTTTTTCGACATTTCATTTATACCAGCCATTCATCAGCTGTTTTTGTTTGCCGATTTTGCTCTATTTTATTGTTCAAGATGGAATACTCTGCCGCTAAATCATGACATAAAAAATAAGGTATTGAGTTGGTGAATCCATAGGCACCGGCTTGGGTAAACACAAGCCAGTCACCTACTCTAATATCACTCGCAAGTTCGAATTCGCCTAGGTAATCTAATGCAGTGCATAAGGACCCATGAACACGGAAGGTGGTTAATTTACTTGTGTGGTAATTTTTTACTGTTTTGCATGGGAATGATTGTCCTGTGAAGGCTGGTCTCGAAATATGGTTTATACCTCCTTCAGTGATAAGAAGATCTTTACCTCTGATTATTTTCTTATCTACTACTTTTGTAAAGTAATATCCAAAAGGCCCTGCAATATATCTTCCCAGTTCAAGCCAAAAAGTTGGAATATCGTATTTTGATTTTATTTCATTTAATAAGTTAATGACTTCTTCATAGGAATATTCTTCTTCGTCATTGGAATAGGGAATTCCTAAGCCTCCTCCCAAGTCAATGATTTCTAGTTTGATATTAAGTTCTCTAGACAACTCAATGAGTAATTCAATAGAATGTACCCATAGTGCGTGCAATTGTTCGAGACTGGAAACATTTGTCCATTGAAACACATGGAATCCCATTATTTGAATATTCTCATATTCATCCATATTCAATGTCTTCCACCCATTAGGATCCTCACCGAATGGTGTGATAGATGAACCTCCTAGTAAAGTATCTTCGTAATCTAATGATAATTGAGTTCTTAGAAGTATCTTTTGTTTTTTCTTCAGGGCTTTGCACGACTCATTCACCCATGATAATTGGTTGAGGCTTTCTACAACAATGAGCCCAATGCCCCTCTCTATAAGCATTTCAATGTATTCTTTAGATTTTGCTGGACCTGTACAAATTATTTTACTTCCATCAGTTGTACTTTTTAAGACCTGACGAAGTTCACCTTTGCTGGCAACATCGATACCGATATCACTATCAATTACTGCATTGAGTATTGAGGAAATTGGGTTTGCTTTGCATGCGTACCAAAGTTTAAGAAAGGAAGGGTTCATTTCTGTGACATCTCTCAGCTTCTTTTTTAGACTATCAATGTCATAGAGAAAAAAAGGAGATTTCGATTTTTCAATAATATCGTTAACGTCTTTGTGAGTTTTGTTGGAAAAAATATTCTCAATGCTCATCTTAGAAGCTCCTCGAGTTCAAGTGAAGAGTCTGTTGTAGCATCTCTATATTTCGGAATTATTGCACAATTCATCTGTAATTTTTCTTGGTTTCCCCATTTCAAATTTTTATTGATGGGTCTGGTACCACCAACAACTATAGCGTCCCGAGGGATTGCCTCTCCTCTTTCCAGAACCCTATCATTCACACAATCAAAAACAGGTATGCTTTTAGAGAGGATAACTCCAGGAGCAATTATTGCTCTCTTTGATACTTGGATCCCTTCAACAATAATAGATCCCGCCCCAATGAAAGCATCGTCCTCAATAACAACAGGATTCAATCCTATAGGTTCGAGCACCCCACCAATTTGAACGCCTGCAGAAAGATGCACATTTTTACCAATCTGAGCACAGGAACCAACTAAAACATGTGAATCCACCATTGAACCCGTGTCTATGTATGCGCCAATATTGATGTATGAAGGCGGCATTATTATTACATTCTCAGCAATAAATGAGCCAGCTCGAATTGAGCTTCCACCGGGAACTAACCTAATGTTACGATCTTTATCTATTTGTTGTGTAGGTAAATTATCTTTATCAAAAAAACCGGGATATCCTTTGTTTGTATAGTCAATGACTCTTCCATTCTTAAACGCATCGAGTATTGCGCTTTTCACCTCAATATTAGCTTTCCATTGACCATTCTTAGTTTCTGCTGATCTAATCTCTCCATTCTCAAGTAATGATAATATTTGACTCCATTGTAAATTCTTCATCGTTAATACCTCATATTGCATTTAGATTTTGGAGTTCATCATCAATCACTTGTTGATACTTTTCCTGTAGATGAGTTAGAGGTAGCCTGATTCCTTTTTCAATCAACCCCATTTTATTGAGTGAATATTTTACAGGAATTGGATTGGATTCAATAAAGAGTAACTCATTAATCTTTATGAGCTTATTGTGAATATTGATTGCCTCTGGATTATTATCTTTAATCATCGCACACATTAGAGAGACTAAATCTGGAAATACATTTGATGTTACTGAAATTGTACCGTGCCCGCCTCTATTCAGAAATTCATATGATGTTGCATCATCACCAGTGTATAAAAAGAAATCACCATTCAGTAGCTCTTCACTACAGCTTTTCTGAAGCTCTTTCAAAATAGCCATGTCCCCTGTAGCATCTTTCAGTCCAATAATATTTTCGTGGCTGGCTAGCCTTGAAACTGTTGATGATTCCATATGAACAGCTGTTCTAGAAGGAACATTGTAAAGAATTTGAGGAATGTCTATGGAATCAGCAATCTTCATATAATGACGATACAGACCCTCTTGGGTGGGTTTATTGTAATAGGGAGTTACCAGTAACACTGCGTCTGCACCTAACCCATAAACTTCTTTTGTTAAATGGCAAGCTTCATCTGTTGAATTTGCTCCTGTTCCAGCAATGATTGGAATCCTTCCCTTGACCTTATCTATAAAGAAACCTATTACTTCTAGGTGATCCTGCACATCTAGTGTCGATGATTCACCAGTTGTTCCAACCGCCACTAAAGCTGATATTCCTTGCTCTATCTGCATTTCAATCAGCTTTTCAAGTGAATCATAGTCAATTTGACCTGTTTCCTTCATTGGTGTTATGAGTGCTGTAATTGCTCCTGTGATATTCATGTTTCTTCCTTTTATTTTCATTGATTAATAATTTCTTCAAAATCATGGATTCCATAATCCAATGTATCGATATAATGAGTTGCTAGGACAGCTCCCCTTGCAAACAAGTTTCTATTTTTTGCATCATGAACAATTGTTATTGACTCATCTTCTGTTTCCATCTTGAAGGAGTGAAAACCAACAATATCATTCTTTCTCTCAAAGCTAATTTTGGCTTCTCTATCGATCAGTTTAGAAAAATGTAAGGCAGTACCGCTTGGCGCATCTTTTTTGTTCTCATGATGCTTTTCATGAATTGATATTTCATAGTCTAGAAGTTTTGATCCAGAGTCATTAAAGGATTTTTTTAAGAAGTTATTAATTAAATTGATACCTATGGAAAAATTTGCCGATTTAATCCATTTACACTCATTGTCTTTGACTAGAGTGAAAGTATTTGAGTCCCATTCAAAACCTGTTGTACCTATCACTAGTGGAATTTTTGATTCAATTATTAATGGAATTAAAGATGTAAAGGTGTCTGCATTTACGAAACAAATACCAACACCAAAACTTGCTAACCTTTTAGAAGTGGGTTTATTTTCTGAATCAAAAACCTCATTTTCAGCACCAAGAGAATCTAATTGAGCTTGAACTCTAGATCCAGTTTTACCGTTCCCAATCACTGCATATTTCATATTTTTTCCAAAAAAAAACCCAGCCTTAAGCTGGGTCTATTAATTATTTGAAGTAAAAAAAAGCAGACGCCAGCTATATTGCCGGTTTCCTCTTGCTCTCTTTTCTATTTAATTTAAACACGGAGCACATTATTCATATGAATAGACAGATGTAAAGGATTTATTTACTTACTCAGTTTAAGATTATCTTCAAATTGACCTAGGTCAATTATCTATTGAGAGGGCTTTGTGAAACAATCGACAGAAGGAAGTTTTAGTTACAGTCATTAGAAGAGTTTTTTTAGGTCACTTTTTGTCACCTTGCCCATTGCATTCTTTGGCAATCGGTCTAAGACTTTTATGATTCTGGGTACTTTATAGTCTGACAGGTATTTTGAGCACCACTCTTGTAATTCTTTGGTCTCAATTGAATCTGAGTTCACAGTGATTGCTGCCACCACTATTTCACCCCATTTTTCATCGTTTTTTGCAATGACAGCACATTCTTTAATGTTTTCATTCTTCAATAGAACGTCTTCTATCTCCAGAGCGGATATCTTATAGCCACCGCTCTTAATGATATCAATGGACTCTCTTCCCAGTAATCGATAGTAACCATCCTCCATGACTGCAACATCACCCGTCAGGAACCATCCGTCTTTGAAAGCTGCTTTGGTTTTCTCGGGTAAATTCTGATACCCCTTAAATACTTGTGGGCCCTTTAAGAGTATTTGCCCTATTTCACCCTCTTCCGTGACTTCATTGCCAGTTTCATCCTCCAGTTTGATTTCTACATTCGGCAATGGCTCTCCCACTGCACCGGGTCGTCTTTCACCATCGACCTTATTCGACAGAGCCATGCCCACCTCAGTCATTCCATATCTCTCCAAGATTTTTTGTCCCGTTAATGTCTCCCATTTTTTATGAATTTCAGGTGCCAAAGCTGCTGACCCGGACATCATGAGTCTTAGATTTTTAAAACCATTAAATATTGCTGGTTCTTTTGTTCTCTCTAAATTCTCGATCAAAGAAAAATAAATTGTCGGGACGGCCGTGAATACTGTGTAGTTTGATTGGGCAATCTCTTTGCAAACATTGTCGACATCGAATCCTCCAAGCATGCTTATTTTTGCTCCAACAAAGAGCGGACAGCAAAGCGAATTAATGATTCCATGAATATGATGCAAGGGCAGTATGAGTGGAATGTGATCGTCTTTTGTCCATTTCCAGGCTTCAACCAATGCGGTGATCTGCGCTTCGATATTTCCATGTGTGGTCAATACGCCTTTGGGTTTATTAGTGGTCCCACTGGTGTATATGATCATTGCTTTTCGATCATTGCTTAGTGTTGGCAGTGACATGCTTGGTGCTTCACTAATGTCTTCGATATTCTCAATATTCATTCCGGCTGACTGAGGGATATTTTTTTGCTCTTCACAATCTTTGGATGAAACAATCCGCCTTATCTCAGAGTCAGAAATATAGTGTTCAAGCTCAGACTCTTTAGCTGAAAGGCTTAGCGGGACTGCGATTCCCCCTGCTTTCCATATTCCCCAGAGAGCAATAACATAATTGATATCAGGAGTGATAAGAAGACCAATTCTCTCTTCCTCTAAATCCTCTTGGTCTCCAAGCAGGCATGAAGCAGTTGCAACGGATTTTTCACTGAGATATAAATAACTGAATTCATCTTCAGCACATTGGATGGCTGTTCTGTCTTTATAAATGTCTGCTTTTTTAAATAGATTTAACATTGGAGAATTGAAAGATTTGTTCATATTTTTTTGCAAAAGACAGGACTCTTAAGTCTTCTTTTTTTCTTCCTATGATTTGCATTCCCATGGGCAGATTGTTTTTATTAAATCCAACGGGAATTGAAATTGTTGGTAGCCCAAGCAAACTTGACAGTGTGACGACCTCCATCCAGTGATGATAGCTCTGCATGTCTTTTTCAGAAATTATGCTTGGATAATCGAGTTCTTTATCGAATGGAAAAACTTGTGCTGAAGGCAGTGCCAGAAAATCATTCGTATCGAATAAACGATCTATCTTTTTAGCCAGCACCGATCTTTTTTCCATTGATCGTTTTAAATCACCCTCCGTGACTTGCTTTCCTTTTTTGAGTTCGTATTGTGCTCCTTCGCCTAGATCACTATTATCTTGAAGGTTTGATTCCTTTAAGTATAAGTACACGTTTCTTGATCTCAGTGTTGTCCATGAATCCCAAATCATCGATGCATCGATCTCATCTACAACATCATCAATGCTGAGATAGTCGCCATCTAAATGTTTGAGGGTCGTTTCGCATAAATCCAAGATCCCGTCTTCAAATGAATATTGCCCATTCATGTTTCCCAACCACCCTACTCTCATTTTTGAAAACTCATTTTCATGAAAGTTCACATCTTTGAAGGATCCTTCAATGTCAAAAGAAAATGGATCCAAAGCATGCAACCCAGACACTGCATCAAGGAATATACCCATGTCCCCCGGTGTTTTCGCCAAACATCCTGGCGTAGATAATAGAGGGAACTGAGTGTCTATTTTGAGTACTCTGTCCTCCGGTATCAGCCCCGGTGTTGGTCTAAAACCATAGAGGTTTGAAAATGCAGCTGGGTTTCTGCATGAGCCCATCATGTCTGACCCATCGGCAATGGGAATCATTGATGATGCCACTGCTGAGGCAGCGCCTCCGCTAGAACCTCCGGCAGATTTCTCATTATTAAAGGCATTTGAAGTGGCACCGAATAACTTATTTTTTGTATGAGAGCCCAGTGCCAATTCTGGAATATTGGTTTTCCCTAAAATAAGAGCACCGTGATTGATTAGGCGGTCAACGAGAATGGAATGCTTCTTTGCGATGTTATTTTTGAACATTGGAAGTCCAAACGTTGTGGGCAGCTCTTTAACATTAAACAGATCCTTGATTGCCAGCGGGATTCCATAAAGCAGCCGATGCTTTTTCTTTGCCTCATTGCTAAGCGCCTTTGCTTCTTTTTTTACTTCATCTTTGTCCCTCAGTGAGACAATCGCATTTAAAGATGGATTGCATTTGTCAATTTGTTGATAAGAAAAATCAACCAACTCATCAGGGGATAACTTTCCCGATGTTGTTTGTTCTACGGTTTTTTGAAGAGATGTGTCCGGGATCATTTGTTTGTCTATCTCGCGTGCTTAATACTCTTAGAAACCAACCGGTTCATTTCTTCTAAACTGGCTATTCTAGGATTCGTAGCAAAAGCAGAGTCTTTCATTGCTTTTTCAGAGATTCTTTCAACGCAGTCCATTGGAACACCGATTTCCTCTAAATTATTTGGTATTTCAATGCGATCTAGAATTCCATCAATGTTTGAAATAAATGAATCAACAGAACCGTCTTTATATTGCATTGCAGATGACATTCGCTCCACTTTTGCTTCCAACCCAGGAAAGTTAAATCGGGTAATCACTGGGAGCACAATGGCATTGGTTAAGCCGTGATGCGTGTCAAACTCAGCACCGATCATATGTGATATTGCATGCACAAGACCGAGACCTTTGAGAAAAGCAATGCCACCGAGACATGAAGCCACCAACATTCCTCCCCTTGCATGAAGATTATTGGGCTCTTCTACAGCCAGAACTAGATTTTTTGAAATAAGTGACAGGCTTTGCAATGCTGCTCCATCACACAATGGGTGAAAACTTGGCACACAATATGCTTCGATCGAATGTATCATCGCATCCGCACCCGTCCATGCAGTCAATGATTGAGGAAGTCCTAGGGTCAACTCAGGATCAAGAATAGCCATGGAAGGTTTGAGTTCAGGATGGCATATGCAAAATTTCATCCCTTTTTCGACATCGGTAACCATTGCCGTGCCTTCTGTTTCAGCACCAGTGCCTGCGGTGGTCGGTATGCAAATTAACTTTGGAAATCGATTCTCTTTGCCAATGATTGCCGGTTCTTTTTCCCACTCAAAATCCCACAAAGGGATATCATTGTTTGCTGTGAGACCAATGGCTTTCGCACCATCCATGGCGCTCCCTCCTCCAATGGCAATTACCGCATCATGGCCGCCTGACTTGTATGTCATCGAACCATTTGAGATTTCATCGTCTCTTGGATTTGGAGAGATCCCTGCGAAAACATCTGCTTTTATATTTGCTTGATTCAATAATTTCATTAAGCATTCAATAAATGACCGTTCTTTGCTGTTCTTATCAGTAACGATCAATGGATTTTTGATATTGAGTGAATCGCAGATGCTTCCAATCTCATTGATTCTTCCGGGGCCATATGCAATTGGAATTGGGAATGTCCAATCCTGTGGCTCTAGAATATTTGAATCATTAATAGCTAAATTTTTCACTGAGATATAATATATTTTTTAAGGATAAAATTTTAGCCATTTGATCTAAGTCAATCCGACATTGATCCAAATGTATTAAAATTCAATTAAACATTGTCGTAAAAAACTTTTTTCAGGTGGGGAATGAAAGCAATAAGAAACAATCAATCAGAACATTATAGACGTGAACCAAATGAAGCATTTTCTCAGACAAGGTCGGTTACAAATTTATATGAGCCGCATACCTTAATAAGACAAGAAGGCGATCCTTCGGATTCTATTTTTTTTGTTGAGTCAGGTTTTTTAACTCTTTCAAAAACATCATCTTCTGGCAGAAGGCAGATCCTTAATTTTATCTTCCCTGGCGAATACTGTTGTTTGACCCGTAGAGAAATTTACACCTATGATATTGAGTCGTTGTCTTTTTCATCCATTCGGTCCATAGATAAGGATGAGTTTAATTCAGTGCTTGATCGCAGCCCCAATACCATGAAGCAAATACATGAACAAATGGTCATGTGGATGGACGGTTTAGATGAATTGATTTTCTTATTGGGCACCAAATCATCGACGACAAGGACAGCATCATTCCTGATTTATCTTCACATTAGGCAAATGAGGTATTTGATAAACCCAAAGTATAAAGAGATACCGCTTAGCAGGTCTGATATTGGAGATTTTCTAGGCATGAGAGTGGAAACAGTCTCCAGAACCCTCTCTAAACTCAAAGAGTTAAAAGTTATCGAATCCTATGACAACAATAGGATCAAGATCCTTGATTTTGGAGAGCTTTGCCAGCTTGCTGAAATGGATAATCATTGCCCTTATCATAATCCAAAAACAGGAAAAAAAGACTGTTCGGCTTGTATGGGTAGAGAATTAAGAATTATTGACCAGAATAAAACGTAGCAAATTCCTGAAGATCCTCTTCTTTTAAGGCTGCAACCATCGATGACATGAGGGACGACTGAGGTCCCTTTTTTGTTCCATTTTTATAACCCATTAAGTCACTTAAGATTTTATCAGCCTCTTGCCCGGCCAGTTTAGGCCCAATTCCACCTTCACCGCTTACTCCATGGCACCCTTGACATAAAACGGTTTTTTCTTTGATGTCTTGGGCGTACAGAGGGCTGTTATAGCCGTTAACAATAATAAGCAACAGAGCAATAAATTTAATTGTATTTAATTTCAATGATTTAATTTCAACCTCCCATGCTGGAACGATCAGCAGCTCATTTTTTTTTCTTATTCGGTAAAGCGCATAAAAGGCAGCATAGAAAGCTGCAAAGGTAATCATTAATGCAGATGAAATACTTGTTAGGATGATTGCTTCTAGTGTCATTAAAGATGCCTGCCTTATCTAATCAATGCTGTTAAGTGGAATTTTAGGCAACAATTAAAATGATTCCATGACAAAAAACAACGCCTCAATGACAAAAGACATCACCGGTTTGATGTATATCAATGCAGCAATTCTTTGTGTTGGAATGATGCCTTTGGAATAGATGTAGATTTGGGGAGCAACACCTATTCCTCGGGCATCTTAACTGAGGGAGTACCTCAAGACATTGATTGCATTGCCATCATTTGCAAAGATCGCCAGCATGACTATCAACAAGATTGGCGGCAATAAAATAGTATAAATGAGCGCCACTCTTTCCCAGGCTAGATGCATGAATACAGAGACAATTAAGCCTGCTTTTAATAAGGCAAGAATGGTTATCAGAACCCATCGAACCATGCCCTCTAAATTGACGTAGTCAATGTAATATGACAGAGCGCTAAGAATAAATAGGACCAGCCAAGCAATCAGGTAAAAGCTGATTGGATGTGAATTGTCCGGTTCTGCTTTTGGATAAAAGCTCGGGTGTTTAAAATTTGTATCATCATTCATTTGTTGCTCCTTACCACAGGTAGAAAAATGCGAATATAAAGACCCAGACCAAATCAACAAAATGCCAATACAGGCCTGCAACTTCAACTATTTGGTAGTCATCGATTCCGTCATAGCGTCCCGCCAGCACTCTTTTTGAAACGATGCTTAAATAAATGACTCCGATCAAAACATGCAATCCATGAAAGCCCGTGATCATGAAAAAGAATGATCCAAATTGTTGAGCGCCAAAATCATTTCCCCATGGTCTGATGCCTTCATCGACGATGAGTTTCGTCCACTCAAAAGCCTGCATACTTACAAAAGCAATTCCACCCAGAACGGTGAGTAACATGAATATTCCTGTTTTTCGTTTGTCTTTTTTATTTGCGGCATTGACCGCAATAGCCATTGTTCCGCTAGAGCTGATGAGAATGAATGTCATGATGGCAATGAGCAGCAAAGGAACATCGGTTCCACCCACATGCAAAGCAAATACTTGGCTGGTATCTGGCCATGAATCAACCACAGTCAATCTTATGGCCATGTATGAAATCAAAAAGGTGCCAAAGATAAAGGTATCACTGATGAGGAATATCCACATCATCGCCTTACTCCAGCGAATCTTGAAAGTGCTTACATCGGAGGACCAATCTTTTACAAGATCATTCATGACTGCTTCCCCCTTCGGTTTCTGCTTCCAATGGAACATTTTGAGGAATGTAATCCTCACTGGCACCCGGGACAGAATAGTCATATGGCCCCCTGTGAACCGTGGGTAATTTATTTGGCCAGTTACCATGACCAGGAGGCATGGTGGTTGTTTGCCACTCTAAAGTGGTTGCTTTCCAAGGGTTTTTTTCAACTTTTTTACCCTTAAAATAACTCCAGACGATATTAAACAAAAAGAGGAATTGGATCAAACCAACCACGATAGATGCCAAAGTGATGAAGACATTCATGTCGTGCAAAGAATCAGAAACATAGGCCAGTCCTTTAAAGTCGTAATATCGCCTTAAAACCCCACCGAGCCCTAAATAATGCATCGGTATATAGATCAAATAGGCGCCAGCAAATGTTCCCCAAAAATGAATTTTTCCGAGAAAGTTATTCATGGTTCTTCCGGTGATTAATGGGAACCAATGATGCACACCCCCACATAAAGCCAATATCGGGGAGATGCCCATCACCACATGAAAATGACCCACCACAAAATAGGTATCTGAGAGCTCTACATCTACACTGACATTCCCTAAAAAGAGCCCGCCTAAGCCACCGATGATGAATGTAAAGATAAAACCAACCGCGTAATACATGGGCACGGTCATGTGTATATCGGCTTTCCATAAAGTGAGCACCCAGTTATAGACTTTGATGGCAGTTGGAATGGCAATAATCAGCGTGGTGGTGGCAAAGAAGAATCCCAAAACAGGATTCATGCCAGCAACAAACATATGATGAGCCCAAACTATAAAAGAAACTGCTGTGATGGCGATTAAAGCCCAAACCATCATTTTATATCCGAAGATATTTTTTCTTGCATGACAACTGATCAACTCAGAGACAATACCAAACATGGGCAATGCAACAATATAGACTTCAGGGTGTCCAAAAAACCAGAATAGATGCTGGAAAAGCAATGGGCTCCCGCCTTCATATTCCGTTCCAAATACATTGGTCACATGCTGTCCAAATTGAAAGATATCTGGCATAAAGAAACTGCTGCCGATGAGGCGATCTAAAAGCAACATTATCCCAGCGACCAGTAAAGCAGGAAACGCAAGGAGTCCGATGACTGTAGCGAGGAAAATACACCAAATCACTAACGGCATCCTCATCAAAGTCATGCCTCTTGCTCTTGACTGCAAGACGGTGGTTACATAGTTGAGTCCACCCATCGTGAATGCGATTATGAAAACTGCTACAGACAAGATCATCATGACAATGCCCCAGTCGTAACCAGGGGTTCCAGGAAGCAGTACTTGCGGAGGATACAGCGTCCACCCCGCCCCTGTTGGCCCTCCTGGAACCAAGTAACTTGCAAAGAGCAATATCACAGATAGCGCGTAAAAATGAACACTCATCATATTCACAAATGGGAATGCCATATCTCTGGCTCCGAGCATGAGTGGAATGAGAAAATTACCGAACCCCCCAAGTAAAATAGCCGTTAAGAGATAGATCACCATAATCATTCCATGCATGGTGATGCTTTGATAATAAGTATCTGGGGAAATATCAAATAACCCCGGGAAGCCAAGTTGCAACCTCATTACCATTGATAAAATGACACCAACCACTCCTGTTAATAACGATAGAGAGAAATATTGAATTGCGACAGTTTTATGATCTTGTGAAAAGACATATTTTGTGAGCCATGACTTCGGATGATGAATCGTCTGACCTTCATAAAAAGTTTGATTGAGCTCGGCATCTTGCATAAATTTCCCCTTATTCATTCGTCTCGTTTAATGTCTCAATGTATTCAACAATCTGATCTAGCTCCTCATGTGACAGACCATAACTAGGCATGATGGGCGGGTAATCCTGCAGAACCTTACTGTTTGGCGATACAATTGATTCTTCCAGATAGTAGTGATCAGCAATAACTTTTTCGCCATTGCTCAGTGTTCGTTCTTCACCGGCCACCCCTTTCCATGAAGGCCCAATTCCATTGGATCCATCAATGCTGTGGCATGCCGTGCAACCCAAACGGATGGACAGCATTTCCCCCGATACAATTTCTTGTTTATCTGCATCGGGAGGCAGGTTCAGCGAAGTGTTTGCAAATATTATTTGTTCCGAGAGCCATTGTTTGTATTTTTCTTCTGACTCAACAACCACCAGACCTCTCATATAAGTATGTTGAAGACCACAATATTCAGCACACAGGATTTCATATTCACCCTCGACAGTGGGTTCAAACCACAAATTTGTTAATTGACCTGGAACCAAATCCATTTTTACTCTGAATTGAGGCACATAGAAGTCGTGTAGGACATCTTTCGATCTTAAAGAAAGGGCAATAGGTTGATTGACCGGTAAATGCAGGGTACTGGATTGAATCAATATATCGTCTTGTGCATATTTGTCATCAGGATCCAAGCCAAAACTATTTTTTATTCCAAAATGTTTCGGGTTGGTTTTTCCAAATGTATTATCAGCACCTGGCAATCGAAAACTCCATGTCCACTGCTCACCGATCGCTTCAATTCTTAACGAGTCTTCTGGCTCATTGATCAGCTGACTATAGACCATTAGCCCCGGAGCTAAGAGTGCAATGACCCCTATTGTAGTCAATGCAATAAGCCACCCTTCGACTTTATTATTTCCGATTTGATATTCTGCTTTGCTGTTTTCTCGGTGCCTAAAACGAATTAGGCAATAACAAATAAATAAGCTTAATACAACAAAGACAATTCCACTGATTATCAGAGTCATTAATGTTGCTGTATCCATATCGCCCCAGTTTGATGCAAGCTCTGGGAACCAGAATTGATTTTCAATGGAATAGTAGTTAAAGAAAACTACCATTATTGTGAACAGGGCAAAAACTATAGAAGCCGCCATTTGAATCCCCTATTTTATAAAATTATGTAAAAGACCAAAAGCCAATCAGAATTGCGACACAGAAAGAGGCAACTATTGATATCCAACTGATCGCATCATCCAACTGTGCATGTTTATATCCTCCGTATTTATCTCCCCAATTCATATTATTTCTCCTCATCAATAAAGTGTTATTTTTTTGTCAGTCTTAAGATGGCTCCATTCTTGGATCGTTCTTTTTTTGTTAAAGGGATCGTTTGAATGGGATAGTTTTTAGATTTATTTCTACCAGGGCCTGGAATTGAAAAAACTCTATCATTGGCATTGGATTGCCTAAAACTCTCAACATCGATCTTCCAACCAAGGCTCTTAAATTCATTCAGCCATTTTCGATATTCAGCAATGGGAGCATCCGCAGGAACAAGAACTTCTTCACTAAATTTTGAAGGGGTTTGTATGGGGGCAACATCCTCTAGAACATCTATGTCTTGTTGAGCAATAGCAAAATTTCTTTCATGGATTGGTTCGTCCATTTTTGGATCCAAAAGAAAATTTCTGTTATTGATGAAAAATATTCTGGTTCGATTTTCATCTATGGGTTGTTCAAAGAAATATTGACGAAATTGTTGCTCAGGCGTGATTCTTATATGAGTGATTACTACATTTGGACCAAAGGTGCCTCCGCCTGCTTGGACTTTGCTTCTTTCGGGTTTTATTTTCCCCCATAGCTCTTTGCCTTGTTTTATTTTCTTCTTGTCATCTTCCAATGGAGGTGAATCAAAGGTGTGCATGAACCAGAAACCCCAACCTTGCCGATGGTCTTCAATATCCATTGGGTTAACTTTGTAGGTGTCTCTGTATTTTGCTGAGAAACCATGCGTTGGGTGCACGAATTCGTTGTGTGCAGGGTCAATGCCATTCTCAATGGATCTTTCGTAATAGTAATCGACATCTAAACAAACGACCTCATTGGTTCTCCATCCTTCTTGATTGTATTCTTCGATCTCCAATATGGGGGGTCTGTCTTTTTCTTCAAGATTCCCAAGAAATGCAAAGACTATTCCATATCTTTCCTGGACTGGATAGCCATCAATTTTTGCTCTTGAGGGGATTTGCTCTGAATCAAATCCCAATGAAGGAATGGTCACACACTGCCCTTTCCCATTAAATTCCCATCCATGGTAAGGGCATACTATTGCGTCATCGATGATTCTCTTTGTTGTCTTATCGCCATTCCATTTCCCACTAAGGGATCCGCCTCGATGACAACACGTGTCGCTGATCACATTAGCCGAACCGTCTGAAGATCTAAAAGCAACCAGATTTGTGCCTAGGACTTTCACTCTCTCGGGTTTATCTGGTAATAGCTCTTTTGTGAGAATAATCGGATACCAAAAATTTATAAACATGTTGCACCATTGAGGTAGTAATTTAATGAATATATTATTCATTCCCAGGATCTATTCATTGATGGCAATCAAATAAGTATTGATTTAAATCAATTGATAACCCTCGGGTCTTTTTATTGGGAAAGAATTGCAACCCATAGGATGATTCGAAATATAAAAATTTAGATCCATTTTCTAAAATGCATTCAAATAACCGTTACAATTGAAATTATTGGGTTTTACATTCTTTTATTGTTTATATTGGGATTGATATGATTAAAAAATTTATTAAAGGAACTTTGAAATGGTCATTTCTGACATTCATATTGGTGATGATGACCACCTTTGTTCCAGCGACATTCGGCCTGTATGGACTCTATTGGGAAAGATGGACAACTTCGATACTAGGTAATCCCTTAAGCCCTAGGTTCTCATGGTACAAGCCATTGGAACTGACGCCTGGGAATTTTGTGGCTCCACTGGAGTCAGGCCCAAGCTTAATCCCTCAAGTTGTTTTTGAGGCAGCCAGCAATTATGCCGAAGAAAATAATAGCAATAGCCTAGTTATTCAGCATGAAGGAAAGATTGTTTTCGAAAGATACTGGAATGAGACTGAACCCGATTCACTCTTTGGTCTGCATTCTCTGACAAAGACCATGAATGCAATCATGATGGGGCATGCGGTCGAAGACGGCTATATCGAGTCTGTCGATATGCTTGCAAGTGTTTTTATTGAAGAATGGAGAGGCACTCCTAAAGATTCGATTACCATCCGTGATTTGCTCAATATGGCGGGCGGATTAAAGGAGGACTATAATTTCTCGCCCACATCGCAACGAATTCAAAGAGTGATGGGCTTGGATATTGCCACTGCCAATATTGACATCGGAGTCGATTCCCCTCCCGGCACAGTTTTTTCGCATGTGAATCCCAATCCTCAAATGCTTGGAATCATCATTCAAAGGGCATCCGGGAAGCGATTCAGCGAATATTTCTCGGAAAAAATATGGCAACCACTTGGCGCCAGGGATGCCTTCTTCTTTGTTGACCAGGAAGGTGGCATGGTGCATACAGATTGTTGCATGTGGGCATCGATAAGGGACATGGTTCGTGTCGGTGGAATGCTTATGAATAATGGGGTATTTCAAGACAAAGAAATACTGCCCCCAGGATGGGTTGATGAAATGATTTCGCCTTCAAAGGCAAACCCCAACTACGGCATGCAGATTTGGCTGGGCAACGAGTATCAAGAATTTAGACCCTATGATGCTCGTTTGGAGTCCTTTGCGAATTTTCACGGTGCGCCTTATAAGGCTGATGACCTTTTCTTTATGGATGGGATTGGCAAACAAAGAATCTACATGGTTCCATCAAAATCACTTGTCATTGTAAGGACTGGGGATAACTCTAGAGAATGGGATGATTCGATGCTGCCCAATCTTTTGATTGATGCTTTGGAATAATCGCTCTACTTTTTAGCGGGATAGAACCAATCCGGTCCAACACATCTCTTAGTAAGCTCAACATCAAAGCTTTTGCTTGAATTCGGAAAATCCTCATTGACTGACACTCCAGCATAGTCATTTCTCGATTGCATGGTGCAGTTGATGCCATCACCATCATTGTCGACCCATGCATACACCACTAAACCCGAGTTCCCTTGTCGGTCATAAAAAAAAGTCCGTTCAAAGCTTGTGCCCTGACTCTCAAATGAGTCAATTTCATAAAGAGGATGCGGCTGAAAACCAATGCCTGATTGTGCGTGAAAGATCGAGATGTATAGGGTTTGCCCATCTAAGCTACTGATTGAGGTGATTTCACCTGAAATGGTCATTTGCTCTCTTGTCTCTTCAGGCTCTGAGCATGCCCCAACTATAAAAGCCAATAGAGCAATACTGAATACTGTCCGTGATTTTTTTCTAAACTCTTTCATTTCATTCATTCTAATAAATAAAAACCATCTTGAGAAAAAAATATGTTTATAATTTTGTAATGAATTGGTTACGGAATAAGAACATTGCCTTACTTATTTCAGCGGTCATTTTGTATTCATGCAGTGTTTTAGACATTCAATACGAGCTTTCTGAGCCCCAGTATGAAATCAAGACCGATGAATTTTTCCTCGACTTTAAAAAGCTTAACAAGCAATTGCCAGTAAGAATTTCCTATCCTGTGGGACAAAGTAGGTTTCCTGTAATCGTCTTTTCACATGGCAATGGATCCAAAGGAGACATGTACAAGGGTTTCACAGACTATTGGGCCAGTCACGGCTATGTTGTCCTTCAACCGACTCACGTGGATTCCAAATCCCTTGGATTTGTTGCCGAGCGCCAAAACATGAGAGTGATGTATCAACAGATGCTTTTGGTGACCGATACCCGTCGACAAGACATGAGTTTCATTGTCGATTCGCTTGATGATATTGAAGAAATGTTTCCAGATCTTGAAAACAAGCTTGATGAAAACAAGCTTGTCGCAGCAGGACATTCTATGGGTGCTGCTACAGCCATGATTGTCTCAGGCATGACTCTGGTCAATCCAATGGATGGTTATGAAGAAACGTCCGACGAAGACCGTTTCAAGGTTCTCCTCATGATCAGCGATCCGACCAATATGGCTCTCATGCCACCGCAGCCCTGGAAAGGTGTGAAGATTCCTACCCTGATATCAACAGGGACAAATGATTTTAGCGACGTTGGTTCGGGCAAGATCAACGTGCCATTCAAGTATGAGATACCAAGATCATTGCGCCACTCTATGTCACCGCACCACTATGTGTTGGTGGATGGTGCGGACCATTATATGGGCGGCCTTATGTGTCGCACCGATGTGCCTGGTCCATTGCAACACGATGAGCTTAAGATTGCCGCAGAAACCAGTACGGTTTTTCTTGATGCTTACGTGAAGAATGATCTAGCAGCTTGGCGAAGTTTAAGGTTCGGTGATCTTTCGGCTGAGACAGCTGGAAAAGCGTCTCATGACCTGAGGTAAAAATGCCAGGACTTACAGTCCGAATAAATTTTCAAAGTTGGTTTGTAAGACTGCCTTCATTTCCTCACCCGAATAGCCGGTTGATTCCATGGCTGCAATCGTATTCTCCAGATGGCTCGAGGTATACCCTGGAAACTGAGGCCCATCTGATCCATAGATGACTCGATCAATCAAGTCTTCCTCTTTCATAATTCTTAGGTAATCGAGCAGGATCTCTGAGGCTTTTCTAGAGCCAAGCGCCCCAGGTTCAATAAAGACATTGTCGTATTTTTTTGCCAGTGTGATGCATGAGTCTAGATAGGTCAGCTTGACCCGATAGCTGTCATAGCCACTATGACCCAAAATGAATTTTGCATTTGGATATTTTTTTATCGATGCTTCCAAATAGAGCGGGTCCACATACGGTGGTTCCATTCGGGTGTATGGGTTTGGGCTTGTACCGGTATGAATGTAAAGCGGCTTTTCTAAGCGCTGGGCAATCTCGTAAATGCCATCAAATCTCTCATCATCGAGTCTCATTTGTTGATGTGCATGTGCGAGCTTTATACCGGTGGCATTGTATTTCAATAGATCTTGTTCCAACTTACTCAATTCTTCTTTTCCGTTTAGGTTCCAATGATCGGTTCTGATGCTATAAAAGCCAAACATCCTATCGGGTCGATCTTTGATCTGCTCATAGAGGAATTCATTGCTGGCGATTCCAGTCGTGTCAGGACTGTAGACAGCAAAAACACCGGCTCGTTGGATTCCAGCATTATCCATTTGTTTCAGAATCCCTTCTGTTTTAAGTCCATTGCCAAGGAGATTGGCAATGAGAAATCTGAAAGGCTTTGGAACTCGCTCAGAATAGCGCTCCTTGTAGGGTTCTGTCAGTGCTTCCCAGGTCCCCGTATGGAGATGCATGTCAATGATATCAATTTCGACACCGTCAACCGTGATGCCATATTCAATTTCCGACTCCCCTTTGATGAGATAATTGTATGCAAGCGCTCCAAGAACGATGAGAACAAAACTTCTGACTAAAAACTTTTTCATATCTAAAATATATTACGCCATAGATTCATATTCAAACTTAAGATCATTTTCCATTATCTAATTGGTGGCCTTTTGGTACGGATTATTCAGGCCTGATCTGTCCTGAGCCATTGACCAAGTATTTATAGCTTGTCAATTGTCTGGCACCCACAGGACCTCTTGCGTGTATTTTATCCGTAGAGATGCCAATCTCTGCGCCCATGCCAAATTCACCGCCGTCTGCAAATTGAGTCGATGCATTGCTTAAAATAATCGCGCTTTGTGTATGCTGAAAAAAGTAGTCAATGGATTGATCGTCTTCTGTGATGATTGATTCAGTATGGCCAGACCCATAGTGATTGATGTGATTTACGGCATCTTCAACGTTTTTAACAATCCTTATTGAAACTATTGAATCCAGGTACTCTTTTTTCCAATCCTGATCTGTGGCTTCAATGGCCTCTGGATCAATCATGCATACACGATCATCTCCTCGGATTTCGCAGCCTGCTTCCTTCAGGGCTTTCACGATTGATTTTAGATGGGAATCCATACATTTTTGATCAATGAGTATGGTTTCAGCCGCACCACAAATACCCGTTCGTCTCATCTTTGAATTAACAATAATACGGACCGCGTCCTTTACCTTAGCGCTTTCTTGTACATAGACATGGCAAATGCCTTCTAAATGCCCAATGATTGGAACTTTGGCTTCTGCTTTCACTTTTGCAACAAGGCTTTTTCCACCCCTCGGCACTAAGATATCTATGTTGCCATCAAGCCCATTTAGCATCATGTCTACCGCTTTCCGATCAGTATCTTTGACCAATTGCACTGTATTCGGATCGATTTTATGCTTTTCTAATGCAGATGAAATTGATTGATGAATGGAAATATTTGTATTGATGGATTCACTTCCCCCTCTCAATATGACTGCATTTCCTGACTTCAAGCAAAGAGCCGCAGCATCGGATGTAACATTGGGCCTGCTTTCATAAATGATTCCAATCGCACCCAGTGGGACCGTGACTTTTGAGATTTTTAATCCATTTGGCCTGGTCCATTCTTCCAGTGTTTCTCCTATTGGATCGGGTAATTGAACAACTTCTTCGATTGACTGAATCATCGAATTAAGGCGTTGATTGTCCAATAGGAGTCTATCCATGCTTGAAGAGGGAAGATTTTTTTCTCGTGCTTTATTGATATCAATTTGATTGGATCTTAGGATCTCTTCACGATTCGCATCCAACTGTTTGCCGACCTCTAAAATAAGTTTATTCTTCTCCTCCGATCCAATAGAAGCGAATGCATTCGATGCCTGTTTTGCATCGATACCCATTTTATTCATATATTTATTCAGGGCCTTATTCATCTTTGCTTACTGAAAATATTGTGAAATGATCGCTGTTTCTGATATTTGAGATCGGTTTATCGCTGTTCCCATTTGCAATGATTGTATTGCAATCCGCATTTAAGCAAATCTTTGCAGCCTTTATTTTCGTTTCAATGCCACCGCTGCCATATTCCGTTTTTGATTTATTGCTTAACATTTCTATCTCGGGTGTTATTTCTTCAACTTTTTTAATGAGTTCAGCATTGGGGTTTTTCTTTGGATCGTCATCGTACAGTCCATCAATATCAGAAAACAGTATCAAACAATCTGCAGAGACCAATTCACAAACTCTTGCTGCAAGCTGATCATTGTCACCGTATTGGATTTCTTCAATAGCAACGGTGTCATTTTCATTGATTATTGGTATGACATCTAATTGAATAAGGGTTTCAATCGTATTGCTTGCATTTTGATAACGCCTGGCATTATTAAGGTCATCGAGCGTAAGAAGTATTTGTGCCGCCTTATACGATCTTTTATTAAAAAGCTCTTGGTAGGCATGGGCCAGGATAATTTGCCCGGAAGCTGCTGCGGCCTGTTTTTCTTCTAGCTTCATTTTGGATTTTGGAATTCCAAAGTAATTTCCGCCCAATGCAATGGCACCTGAAGACACGATCAATACTTCGTGTCCCTCTTCTTTAAGAGAGATCAATTCATCTATTAGGCTGCCCAACCAATCGGTATTCAATGACCTATTCTCGTCGACAAGAAGAGACGAACCTATTTTGATGACTATCCTCTTAAAATCGGATAATTCCATATGCTTTTCCCTAATAAGGTTTACGAATGGGACAATGTATTACTGAATCGATGTATATTCAAACTTTAGATCGTTTACATGAGAATCATCATCGAAGGTATTGGCATAGAGGTGGCCGGAATAAATTGCATGCACTACAGCACCAGGTGCGTTTGAGTCTCCAATATTATTGACTGATTTGATGCCATGATCACCGAGTGTGTCCTCAGACATGAGCTCATCGTATAATTCTCTGTGAGGAATTCTATTGCCAACTATTATTAATGTTTCAAAATTGGTTTCACGCATTTCATCAGAGACAAGGTTTTTGGTGATCACATGTCCCGTTTCAATGTTTTGAATGATTTCCTCTTTACTGGTTTCGATATTTTTTTCATGAAGTCTTAGGGCGATTTCATTGAGTTCATTGCTCATAAAGCTCCAAGGAGAAATATTTGGAAAGGGACTTATGATACTGACATTCTTGCCTTGATTGGTCAGATACTCAGCCAGAAGACCGCCCATATAGTAGAAGTCAAAATCATAAATTAAGATCTCATCCTGTATTTCTGCACCTTTAAAAATATCGTCCGGTGTCACAACATTGGACATCTTGCCGATATTAAACGGAGTCAGTTTTTCATTGAGCAATGAAAGGTTCCACTTTGAGCCAGTTGCTGTAACGACATGATCAAAGCCCAGATCTAGAACATCTTGTTTTTTTAGTTCATTACTGAGAAAAGTCTCAACCCGGTCCGATTGGTTTATTTGACCCAGCCTGTAATCAATCACTCTCTGGTACGAAGACATTCCTGGCAAAATGGATTCATTGTTGATTCTGCCACCCAGTTGCTCTTTTTTCTCTGCAATGGTGATCTGATAACCTCTTTTTGAGAGCGTTGTCGCCGCCTCAAGACCTGCTGGACCTCCGCCTATGATCAGAATCCTAGAGTCTGAGGTTTTCGCTTTATGTTTTTCTGGATGCCACCCTCTTCTCCATTCTTCTCCCATCGTAGGATTTTGTGTGCATCTAACCGGGATGCCACCGTTGTAACATGAGGCACAAATATTACAGCCAATGCATTCTCTGATGTCATCCTCTCGACCTTCTTTTAATTTATTGGGTAAAAAGGGGTCTGCAATGGATGCCCTTGCTGCTCCAACAAAGTCAAGAACTCCATCATTGATTTGTTTAACCATGATATCAGGAGAGGTAAACCACCCTACTCCCACAACCGGTTTTGTTGTAAGTGCTTTTGCAAAACTGTTGTAAGGCCTCATGTGACCGGATTCTGCAAATCTTCCTGCAGGGCATTCCTTGGTCCATTGAGAAAGTTTCAAATCCCATAGATCTGGAAGCTCCCCAATCATCTCGAATAGCTCATGCGCTTCTGACTCAGCATGTTCGCTTTTGAATTTCAGTAATTCATCAGTAGAGATTCTGACAGCAATGGCGGCTTTTCCCTCAGCGGTCTCTTTCATGGCAGAAATTATCTCTGTAATCAGCCGGGCTCTGTTTTCCAATGATCCCCCATAACCATCGGTCCTCTTGTTAAAGTCAGGGTGGAGAAAATGATACGGAAGAAAACCCATGCCCGCATAACAGTAAATGATGTCAAATCCAGCTTTAAGCGATCGTTTTGTCGCATCGATGTGCCATTGGATCAAATTTTTGATGTCCTGATTGTCCATGACTTTCGGTGAGGCAATAGACATGGTATCCAATTCAGGCGGTCTTGGTTGAACGCCAGAGGGAGAAAATGAAGTTAGTCGGCTGTGCCTATTAGGCGTATAGGCGCCGCCATGAAAGAGTTCTATGCCTGCTAGGGCATCATGCTCATGAACCGCTTTGACCATGATTTCATGAGCTGGAATGTCTTCATCAGTCCATATTCTTGCAAATGGCAGAGGCCTGTCATCGCTGGATGGGTGTATCGAGCAATATCCTGTATTGATCACGCCCCACCCCCCTTCGGCTTTTATGCCTCTTTGTGCTGCTCTTGTTTGAGGCATATCGTTGCCTGCCCCCATGGCATGAGGCACCTGATAGAATCTATTCTTTGCAGTGACTGGGCCTATATCAACAGGCTCAAAGAGAATTTTATACCTTTTATTCACTGGCTTCCTTGAACTGAACTTGCATAAAGAATATTACGCCTAAAATGGCAAAAACACCCCCACTATTGAGCGCAATTACCCAGTCGTATTGAGCGACCATGATCGGTATCAATGGAGTCGCCAATACTCCGCCTAAATTTCCACCTGTATTAAGAATGCCACCCGCAGCTTGAGGTTTATCCGATATGAAGCCTATGGTTGACCAGAAAGGCCCTTCTGTTAATTCAATGAACCCATAGCATAGAGACAAAGAGAGTACAGCAAGATAGGGGTTCTCTGTGATTGAACCAAATAGCAAAAAACCAGCCGATGGAATGAGTCCAATGATGATGGGTATCCTATGACCCCAGATGACGCCATAGCGCTTTTGTAATCGATCACAGAGTAGACCGCCACAGGTTGCCCCTACGGCACCCATCAGGAATGGTAAGCTTGCAAGCATGCTTCCCTCTAAAACATTAAAACCTCTTATGTTGACGAAATAAATGAAGATCCAAGAATAGAATATGAAGAAAACATAGTTCATTGACATGTAGCCCAATGCTGTGAATAAAATATTTCTATTGGTTAATACCTCCTTAACCATAGGCCAAGACATCTGATTGTTATTGAAATCAGATTCACCGATCAGCACCAGTTCGCTGCGATTGATGTCAGGATGTTCATTGGGCCAATTTGTTGAATATTTCCACCAAATCAGCGTGCCCATCACTCCCAGTACTGATATTAAAAAAAATGTATATTCCCAACCAAAATACTCGGCTAGATAGACAATGATTGGTGGGGTTGAAGCCGATCCCAGCGCGAGCGCTGTGGAGTTCATTCCATTGGGCAGTGCCCAAGATCCTGAGGGAAACCACCTGGCTACAATGCCTCCAGCCATTGCCGGAAACAATGGACCCTGGAAAGCGCCTAAGAGAAAACGGCATATGAACAGAAGTGGAATCATCAATGCAAGCGAGAAGCCACCCAATACAATAAAACCAGAGATGATCGTGATCAAAGTGCAACCCACGGTGCAAACGATTAACGTGCTTTTTGGGCCTATTTTTTCAGAGAGCAAACCTCCTGGAAACTGAAAAAGTGTATAGCCCCATAAAAAAGATGAGAGCAGCCAACCCAATTCAATCTGAGTGATTCCCATATCATCCATTAAGAATTTACCAATGACTGAAAGGTTGCCTCTAAAAACATAAGCAATGTATCCAAGGAAGAGTGTAATAAAGAGTACTCTCCAGCGAATATTTGAAGCTTTGATTGTGTTTGTCATGGGTTGATGCCTAATTTATCTTGAATATACTTTCGGATATCCAGACTCTCATCTTCCATGGGCGCATAGTAACCGTATTTGAAAGCATTGGATTGCATGCCTTTTTGCACTCGTTCGCATATGCTCCAATCTTGATTATTGACCAAGTCCCAGAATTCTGAAGCATCATCGGGATTAAAATCGGGCTTAACGACTTCATCCGGGTGAAACAAAATTCGACACTCTATCATTGTCTGTGATGGCGATAACGGTCGAAGGATGAATGCCGCAACATGATCCATGGAAAAACTCATCATTAGATTCGGATAAAGTGCTTGACCGAAATGGTTGTCTTTCTCAGATTGATTCAGCCCGGGAAATGGATCCCTATTTGTTGTTCCTGAAAATGTAAAAGTATTTGCACCGGGCCTATGAGGAATACCCTCATCCCAATCTAATTCGTTTGCGCCGTTCTCCTTGAATGCAGGAACAATACTAACCAGCTCAGGATGAACTCCAGCACAGTGATAGCACTCATTGTAATTTTCAACGATTACCTTCCAGTTTGCTGAGACTTTATACTTAAAGGATCTCGAAGAAACCAGTTCCCCCATAGGGTAACGAATAAATTGGGAACTGATATCATTGATATATTGCTCAAAAGACGATGGATGATCCCCTAGATTTATGAATATGAAACCACCCCAAGTTTTGCTCTTTACTCGGTTTAAGTGAAACGTTTCATCTTTTGAATCGATGTCTAGATGAGGTGCTTTGAATAAGCTGCCATCAAAGTTGTAGACCCATGAGTGATATGGACATCGGATGTTTCTTTTCAGGGGGCTGGATTTTTCATCTTCAAGAATCTGACACCCTCTGTGTTTGCAAAAATTATGAAAAACCCCAATCTCATTACTTTTATCTCTGATGATGAATAAATTCTCATTTCCGATGGTAAAGATTTTATAACTACCAACCGCATCAACATCCTCTTCCCTGCCACAACATAGCCAATCCGAATAAAAGATATGGTCTAATTCTTGATCATAAATTTCGTCACTGAAGTAGTATTTTTTATCAAGGCTTTTTTCCATTGCGGTTAAAAAACTCCATATCCTGCAGATTTCATTCTATACGATTGACCTTCTTCAAAATTCTTTTCTAGGAATTTAAATTTCTCTATTTCTTGAACCTTAGATTTCTTATCGAAGTTATCCATCGATATGCCCATGGCATGATTTGCTTCTAATAGCTCATTAATATTGGATTTCATTAATTTCTGGTATTGACTCAAAGATTGTATGACATTTTTTTTCTCAAATGTTTCATTCGGCGGCAGAAGGTCCAAAAGATGATCTATGCACTTAATGGTCGTATTCATTCCCTGGCTTCTTCCCGGGTGAAGTCCATGGCAAGCATCCCCCATGAGCACGATGTTATCTTTGGTCCAGTTTTCTGCAATGATCATTGATGGAGGGTAGATCCCGGCAGAATACATTTTTAAGTTCTCATAGATTGGAACCAATCCACCAATAAAATTTTGATGCTCTTTTGAGGTCATCTTTTTCCATTCTTTAATTTCATCACGCCCTATTGTCAAACCAATCTTGCATCCTCCTTTTGCTCTGGGAATCATCGTAACGATTCCTCTATCGGTAAGATAAGTTCTTAGATTATTGAATTCATCGGCCTCATATTCATCAGAGAAAAGAACAGCCAATGCTTTTTCATACCTGAAAGCACTTCTTTCAAATTCAAAAAAGCGTCCCATATTTGATGCAACTCCGTCTGCAATAATGATCATTTTGGTCGCTGCTGTTTGGGTTTCTCCATCTTTAAGTTTGATTTCAAAAATAGACTCATTCGCATTGGTATCAATGTGAGCACACGAAAGGATCGGACATAGAAAAGAGAACCCTTTATTCTCTTCTGCCGATGAAACAAAGACATTACTGATGTCCTCATGATTCATGAACATAAAATATGGTTCGGGTATTTCAAGTTTTGAGACATTTGCATCCATTAAAAAGTTTGCATCTTCATCAAACCACAATGATCCAGCCCTTTTTCTTGCACCATTATTAAAGAAAGCTTCCAAAATGTTCCATTTACCAAGGATTTCACTCACTGCTGGCTGAATATGGTCTCCACGAGCAGTGTCTTGGGGTTTTTCTGATTTTTCCAGCAATAAAACCTTATACCCTTCTTTTGATAACCCATAAGCCGCCGCCGAGCCTGCAACGCCGCCGCCTATGATTAAAATATCAGTATCAATATCCGCCATAATAAGCCTCCATTTAGATTTTTTTAATTTGGAACTTCTTTTAGTCTATTTATGACATAATCTGATTTTAAATGATCCCATCGGATTTTTACAATGATGAAGTCATCGCCCATTGTCCAAACATGAATGGGCGGCCAATTTTTCATCATGGAGATATAAGATTTCACCCGATACTGACCGATAGGGATCTTGAACCATACTATTTATACATATTGATTATGTCGTTGATGAGTTCTATCGCGGTTTTACTGCTTTCAGGCAATTGTTCATCCGATGTTTTAAGGGCATGTGATCGTCCTCCCCAATCCACAATTGCTGCAGCACCCGTAAGACCTCCCCCAAAAGCGAGAAAGAGTATTTTTGAGTTGGGCTTTACTTTGTTATCATCGAGTGCTTCCGTCAATGCGATGGGTATTGATCCGGCCGACGTATTGCCATATTGATCCAGGTTGATAATCATTTTTTCCATTGGGAAATTGCATCGTTTGGCGGTTGCTTCCAAAATTCTTAGATTTGCTTGGTGAGGAATGCAAAGATCAACGTCATCAACCGTGAGCCCTGCCTCCTCCAATGCTTCCTCTGCCAGTCTTGCCATGGTTTTAACTGCATTCTTAAAGATTTCTTGACCCTCAAAATTAATGCCAAAGAAATACCCTTCTTTTGGATCTTTGAGTTCCATGCTCGTGCCAAAGTTTTTTAGCATCAATGCTTCTCCTAGAAATGGATCGCATGCCAGTTTTGAAGAATAGAGTTTTGATTGTGTATCGGTTTTTTCAATTAATACTGCCCCCGCCCCATCTCCAAAAAGCACAGCAGTATCTCTGGCAGTCCAATCAAGAAAGTAGCTCACCTTTTCTCCACCGACCAATAAAACATTATCAAATATGCCTGATTGAATCATCGAGTACGCAGTTGTTAGGCCGTAAACAAAACCGGTGCAAGCTGAGTTAAAGTCAAAAGCAGCAGCAGTATTGTTTCCTATATTCATCTGCACCCTTGAGGCAGTGCTGGGAATTAGATACTCGGGTGTACAGGTTGCCATCATGACTGCATCAATTGCTTGAGGATCCTTGTCGGCCGCAGCCAAAGCATGTTTTGCTGCTATGGTTCCGATCTCGCTGAGAGGCGCTTCAGCTATTCTTCTTTCTTTAACCCCTGTTCTTGAAGTGATCCACTCATCATTGGTATCCAGGATGGTTTCGAGATCGTGATTGGTCAGCACAGCAGATGGTGTGCATTTACCCCAACCTGTGATTTCAATTCCCATGCTATAGACTCCTCTTTATAACCTGTATTTTACATTAATTATCATTCACTCCCAGTCTCTCTTTGAGAAGAGGACTGGTCGTCGTATATTGCAAGTTAACTTTCTTGCCAGGCGTGATAATCGCTTTTGCAGCAAAAGCTGCGAGTGCCGCTTCATGAAAACCACTCAGAATAAGCTTCTTCTTTCCTGGGTAATCCGAGATGTCTCCTATGGCAAATACTCCAGGTATATTTGTTTGGTAAGACTCGGTATTCACTGCGATTGATTTTTTTGTAATATCCAATCCCCATTCTGCTATTGGTCCCAACTTAGGAGAAAGACCATAGAACACCAATAAGACATCACCTTCTATAGTCTGCTCAGACCCATTGGATTGGATATTAAGCATGAATGAGTTTGCCCCATTGGAATCAAAGCCTGATATTTTTGTATTTTCGTAGAGATTAATTCGTTTTGATTTTGCAAGAGAATTTATGGTCTGAATAGACGATACCGCTCCTCTATATTCGTCTCGACGGTGAATGAGACTCACGGTTCCACCGTTTTCTATGTGGTCACTAGATTCGGCATAATCGATTGCCCAATCCAATGCCGAGTCTCCTCCTCCAGCAATGATGATTTTTTTACCGTGGAAAGCGTTCTTATCTTTAACCCTGTAATGCAACCATTTGTTTTCATGCTCATCAATCCCCTTAATCCTAATCTTTCTTGGCTGAAAAGATCCAACTCCTCCGGCGATAAAAACAGTTTTTGCAGATATGCTTTTTCCCTTCTGAGTCTTTATATCGAACGATCCATCTTTTCTTTCAAGCTCAGTAACCTCGTCCCCGAGGATTAAGTGAGGAGAGAAAGGCTCTATTTGTTTTGACAGATTCTCAATCAGTTCTTCCCCAGTGCATACGGGTATTCCAGGAATATCATATATGGGTTTATCCGGATATAGTTCTGAGCATTGACCACCTTTTGATGGCAGACTGTCAATCACCACTGATTCTATACCCAGTAATCCCAATTCAAATACTTGAAATAACCCACAAGGTCCTGCACCAATTATTAATGCATCTGTTTCTATATTCTCATTAGGCATAATCTTTCAGTCCTGACATATCTATAAATAAAGGATTAAGCAGTTTAGTGATGTGAATATTCCAGCTCAGTCCTTTTCCACTATATTTTAATTCTCTCAACCTCATTATGTCATCCATAAGCTTAAAACAACTCTCATGATTGATATTTTGATCCAGCATCCGTGATAGCCCAATGGGAAGGCTCTCGTCAGTGTTTCTTTGCAATAATCTTATTTCAAGGTATCTATACATCCAGCTATAAATCACCCTTAAGTTTAGTTCGATGTCGTCATTTTTCCATGAATCTGAGATTTCTGAGGGCTTGGTTTTGCCATCAATCAGCCCCGTTACTTGTGAAGAAAGCAAATCGATTTGACTTGTTAGATACTCGTGGCCTATATCGTTTAGGAGCACAGGCCTATTTCCAAAGACCGATAGCATTGACGTCCAGTCCCTGCTCTCTCTTGCTTCAAGCCATTTGATTGATTCTTCATTGCTTGGAGGCCCACAATCGATGATTTGAGATCGACTGAGAATGGTTTTGGGTAGTTTCCCTGTCGATTCAGTAATCAGTATGATCATTGTATCCTTGGGGGGTTCTTCAAGTATTTTCAGCAAGCTGTTTGCCGCAGGATAGGTCATCGCTTCTGCGGGGTAGATGATTCCAACTTTGCCTTTTCCTTTTAGGCTGGTTAATAACAATGATTCTTTTAATGACCGAATCTGATCGATGCTGATCGATTTTTTAACCTCAATGGGTGAAACAATGACTTCGTCCTTGATTTCAGATGCGCTGTCTTCATCGCACCCAAGAAAGATATTGCTTAAAAACTTAGCAAGTGCCAAACGACCAATACCGGAATCTCCGTGTATCAAAAATGCATGAGCATTCTTATGTGCTCTGATGTTTTTTTCGAGAGGCTTATATGTGTTTTTTAACCATGGGTATTCTTGAATCATGATTGGTTTCTCACTAAATCATTGATCAAGAGTATAATTTGATTTTGAACTTCTTTGATATCCTTCGATGCATCAATTACCTTGACTCTCTCTTCAAAGGTTTTAGCTAACTCAAGATACCCATTTCTGACACGTTCAAAGAATTTTTTATCCTCGGACTCAAACCGATCGTTTGGATTCAGTTTTCTTCTGCTGGTAATTAATTCAAGCGGTGCGTCCAGTAAGATGGTTAAATCAGGTTCAAAATCTTTTTGGATTAAGGTCTTCAGTTGGTTTACTTTTTCAAAACCCAACTTTCTTCCAAAGCCTTGGTATGCAAAACTTGCATCCGTAAAACGATCACAGATAACCCATGTTCCATTGTTTAGGGCAGGCTTGATAATTTCATTGATATGCTTTTCGCGTGCAGCGAACAATAAGAGAAGCTCTGTCATTGGTGAAAGCGTGTCTTTTTTTTCAAACAAAAGGATATTTCTAATCTTCTCACCCACTCCAGATCCACCAGGCTCTCTCGTGACAAGTGTTTTGTATCCCTTTTTATTGAGTGCATCTTCTATGAATTTGGCGTTCGTCGATTTACCAACACATTCGATTCCCTCAATGGTTATAAATTGACCTGACATTTATATCTTAATTTCCTAGAAATATATTCCTAATTCAAAGATATATATTATCAGTTATATTCAATAAGGTTGACGAGAAATCGATCCGGATTATAAAAAGACATTTCCCTATAAAGACCTGCTTTTATATTGTCTCTGACTTCTTTTTTTAAGATATTCTGTCGGCTCAACCGAGAATACATAATCTTTCTCCTTGAGTTCCTCATAGATTTTTTGGTGATCGTTTGTATTCAAGACAATGACGCTTTGTCCAAATTGAATTGAAGGGTTATGGATTGGTTCATTTTTATCAAATTTATTTGAATTGATTTCAAATAATGCAATAAGACCAACGCCCGATTTTTCTGATTGAAGATACTCAAAAAAAAACGGCATGAAAAGATCATGCCGTTTTTTAAAAGTCAGTTAACTGCTTTAAGAGCTTTTATTGATGTAATCAATCGCCGATTGAACGGTTGAAATATTTTCAGCTTCGTCGTCTGAGATCTCAATATCAAACTCTTCCTCTAGTGCCATGACTAATTCGACAGTGTCCAGTGAGTCAGCTCCGAGATCATCAATGAAGCTGGATTCATTCTTAATTTCATTGGCATTGGTGCTTAATTGCTCTGCTACGATGCCTTTTACTCTTTCTTCAACGCTCATGTTTTTCCCCTAAATTAAAAAAAGATGTTTGTATTCTATGGAAATTAGCTCTTTTCTCAAGCAGTTTTGAGTAATATCCTCATTCCATATGCATTCCACCATTCACATGAATGGTCTGACCAGTGATATATGAGCCTGATTCAGAGGCCAAAAAAAGAGCCACTTTAGCAATATCTTCCGGTGAACCAAACCGATTCATTGGGATTTTATCCATCATTGCTTCGCTGAGTTCATTCTTAATGTCTTTTGTCATATCGGTGGTGATGTAGCCTGGCGCAATATTATTGACTGTGATGCCTCTCGACCCAACTTCCAATGCCAGTGACTTGGTGAACCCAAGGAGTGCGGCTTTGCTTGCACTATAATGAGCATTGCCTATTGCACCGATTGACCCAACAACGGAACCAATATTAATGATTCTGCCTTTTCTATTTTTCATCATTCCAGATACTGCTGCTTTGCATAAATAGAATGCAGAGGATAAGTTTGTATCGATAATTCTTTTCCAGTCTTCATCCTTTATTCTCATTAAAAGACTTTCCAAACTGATGCCCGCATTATTGATGAGTATTGAAGGCAGTAAATCTCTATCTTTAAGATTCTTTATTGTTGTATTGACATCATTAGAGTCAGAAACATCCAAGACTATACCCTCTCCTTTTGATCCATCTTTAATCAGTCTTTGAGTGATTGCTTCTGCCCCGTCTTTGGTCGTGGCAGTCCCGATAACATACGAGCCAGATTGTCCGAATAACTCAGCAATGCCTGCACCAATCCCTCTCGATGCACCAGTGACGAGTGTAATTTCATCATTGAGTATGTTTTTCAGATCCGAAGTCATGCACTAATTATACTGGAAAAAGCTACCCAATTTCAGATTTGCTTCTTTCTATTTCATCGTCATCCACATCTAAGAACAATGAAAAAATTAGCCCAGTGCATGTAATACACGTAATGATCAAGAAAGAAGTTTGGTAATTACCAGTGAGGTCAAAAAACAAAGCAGTCATCACAGGACCAAGGCCCGACCCAATCGTATCTGTAAGATTAATTAAGCCTGTGATTTTCCCCAATGACCTTAGGCCAAATAGATCTGCAGATAGCAATTGTTTGAGTGTATAAATTCCACCAAATCCTGTTCCAAAAATCCCCAACCCAAACCATATAAACCAAGGGTTTTTTGTTCCTGCTGCTATCGTTAGCAGAATTGAACCTGAAATAAATCCGATGAAATAGCAGATCAATACTCTTTTTCTGCCAAACTTTTCTGCAAAAAAGCCACACGTGACTTTTCCAGTTAGACTGCCCATGAATAATATGGTTGCACTGATCGATGCAACTTGCCTATCAAAACCACTGTCTCTTAGAAAAAGAAATGCATTGGTGGTGATGCCCATCATCGTATAAAAGATACACATTGCCATAAGAATCAGGAACCAGAGGTTTTTTGATCTGAGTGCTTCTTTAAACAATACGCCATTCATTAGCACATCTTTCGAGCCATGATTGAATGATGTATGCTTATTTGCAGGTCTTTCATAAAGAAAGCAAAGAACGATAATAATCATCAACAATGGAGTAAAAGCATTGAAAAAGATGACTGATCTCCAATCCATATAGTTCAATAACCACGCATAAAATGGCGTAAGAAATGCTGAGCCTATACTTGACCCCGCTGCCATGATGCCAAGTCCTAATGCTCTATTGGACGTGAACCATTTTGAAATCAAAATGACATTTGTCAGCGATCCTACAAAAATCAAGCAGGGCCCAAAACCAAAATAGATCAGATAGATATCATTGATGGTTTGTACATCCGCAAATAAGAAGTAGATCATTGAAAAAATCAAGAGACCAAACAACATGATCGGCTTTACACCAAACTTGTCTGCAAAAGTACCACTCAGAAAACCAAAGCAGGCGGCTGACCAAATCATAATTGATTCTCTCAATTTTAACTCGGCTCTCGATATTATTTCACCGCTGGCATTCTTAAGATTCTCTAATAAAAGATCATCAAATACAGTGGGACCGCCAAATGTCATTCCATTGACAACCATCATCAGGAGAAAAGAGATGACGAGAATAAACCAGCGATAGTTTGAGCTTTTTTCGTATGAATTAGATATCAAAGTCTTATCGGCTTTGTTCTATTGCTTGATCATCAATCTTCAACATTGAGGAAGAAACCAAAGCAATTGCTAACAAAGCACAAATAAGCAGGAATGGCATGAGGTAGTTTTGCGTTGAGTCATAAATCACAGCTGTGACCAATGGACCAAGACCTCCGCCAATTGTGTCTATTATGTTAATCACTCCCATAATCTTTCCAATTGCAATCAAGCCAAATAAATCGGCTACTAGAAGTTGAATGAGGGTATAGAGACCTCCCCATCCTGTCCCATAGAGAGTAAGCCCAATCCATATCAATAAGGGATTTTTATAAAAGATCGCACTCACAAGTAGAATTGACCCCAGTAGCATCATCGTGACTCCACCCATAAGAACGAGCTTTCTTCCAATCATTTCAGCCAATTTACCGCTGATTACTTTGCCGATAAAGCCACCGATAAAGATTATCGAAACCCCCGTGGCAGAAACTTGTGGAGAATACCCTTCTCCATCTAGCATCAAGAACACATGCCCAATCATTGCAAGTATGGAGTAAAAGGTACAAAAAGCCATGATTGATAAGAACCAGAAATTTGCTGTTGATAGTGTCTCCTTAAGAGTAAATCCACTTTGAGTACTAGAGCTTATGAATTCATTGCTATCATCATTGCATTCCTCGGTCGTCACATCTTGAGGACTCTCCTTGATAAATGCGAATATCACAGGGATATATGCCAAAGGAATTAAACTTAACCACAACATTACCTGACGCCAGTCACCGTCACTGACGGTCAATAGATACGTATTGATCTGAGGAAATATCCCATTCCCAACACTGGTGCCAGCAAGCAATACTCCGATGGCTAAACCTCTATTGTTATTGAACCATTTAGAGATGAGGATCACATTGATGACCATTCCTGACATGCTCAAGACCATGCCTTGAAAGATATGAATGATATACATATCCATCAATGAATTTGCTTGGGCATAAAAATAAAATGTAGCTGAAAGTATTAATAAGCCAGACATCATCAGTTTACGAACACCAATTCGATCAATAATAGTCCCTGCTACGTATGCAAAAACTGCTGTAGACCAAAGCGTGATGGCGTCTTTCCACTTTAGCTCTTTTCTAAGAACTTCTTCACCGGTGACTTCTGATAGATAGTTGAGTAATTCCCTATCAAAAACAACCAAACCACCTAGTGTGAGACCATTTGTAAAGGTGATTGTGAAAAAGCAGACTGCTAATATAATCCATCGGTAATTTTGAGGATTCTGAAGGGCTGAAATCATATGAAGGGGATAAAAGTTTTATACTTCATGAAAACATACAGTATTCTATAACTAATCAAAAGTATTATTTAAAAGCATTAGAAACGAGGAGTTAATTATATGTTGAAGTCGATCATGATGGTGACCATGCTCGTTACAAATTTAAATGTAACCGAAGAGGCTTATGATGAATATTTAGACTATGAGCTTGTATCACAAGGAGTTGTAGATGAGAGTCTTGCAGAAGTTTGGGGCGCTGAAGAAATGGTTGGTCATCCATATATAGTGATGCAACCAAGCAGTGGTGAATCAGTCTATTTACGTTTCATTGAAGAAGAGGATATGAAGAATTACAAACCAATGGGAACATATGGTTGGAATTCGACAGAGATACTGGTTCAAAATCCAGATCAACTGGCTACTGAACTCGAATCATCACCATTTGAGATCATTGGTATGCCATATGATCTATACCCTACTCCAGATGCTCCAAGAGCAATGCAAGTCCTCGGACCATCGGATGAAGTTTTGTATTTAACCAGAATCATTCCGGAAGGCTCAGGTTTTAATCTTGGTTCTGCTCAGTCCTATGTTGATCGGGTATTTATAATGGTGCTCGGTGGACCCTCTATGAAAGCATTGCAAGACTATTATAAAACTTCATTTAATATGCCTGTTACTGAAGCCTCTGATTGGACCATCGGAGTCATTTCTAAAATGAATGGCTTACCAGAAGATACTGTCTACCCTCTTTCTTTAGTCCAGTTTAAAGAAAATTTTTTGATCGAGTTGGATGAATGGAATGGCGCCGATATATTTGAGCCAAGAGAGTTGGATCAAGGTCATTTGCCTCCATCTACATCAATGGTTTCATTTTCTACAAATTCTATTGATGAGATAAATGTTGAATGGAAGCATGAGCCTCATTCGATAGATGCCTTCCCGTACAATGGAAGTAAAGTTGGAGTCACTGTTGGGGTCGCAGGTGAGTGGATTGAGGTTATTGAGTGGGAGTAAAATATCCTCTAATATGAGTAAATACAGTAAAAAGAAAAGGTTAGTATGTCTGCTTTTATGTGCTGTACCTTTTACTGGCCTATTACTTAAGTATTTTTCTTAGAGTCCAATAAACAATCATCGATGTGATTAACCCAGTCAAGGCTGGCATGATGAAATTGGGTGAGAAGTATGTACTTGCTGCACCCGCTATGTATGCGATGAATGCAGATGGATTCCAAGACACTAAACCTTCAAAACTTCGACTGTGAAATTTAGCTTTATCAATCAAGAAATATTCAATGATCACTGGACCGATCAATGGAGGAACGATGCTTGCCAAAAGTGCCAGAAATGTAAAGAAGTACTGATATAAGCCTAAACCTAGAATGGTTCCCAAGATTCCACAAATGACTGTCATGACATTTTTTGGTCTCTTTAGGATGCTTGAAGTTTGTATCACAGGAAGGTAGAGATTTGCATCACCAGTGGTCCATAAAGCCAGGCTCATTCCAATGATTCCAATCCATCCAATGATCACACCTTCTTTCATTAAGATATTTAAATCTACCCCCAAGAATGCTGAAAAAAGAGAATCATTGGAAACCACGCCGCCAAGGGCTCCCAGTATTTGTAAGAACCATTGAGCGATAATGAGTACAATGAATGGAATCGCAATCGCAACCCAGGTTTTCTTAGCAAACCGAGTATACTCTGGCATCACTACAGCTCCCACAATCCATGATCCAATGACAATATTGATTGCTTCAATTGAGGTCATTTTACTTTCTGAGACTAAAGCAACTGAAAGGGATTGAAAGCCGGATAAGCCACCTGCTTGCATGATATTGAGATAAATTGCATACAGGCCTACAAACACTAAAATTGCAACAGATGGAATGCTGATTCTCTCCAGTCCTTTGACACCAAAATAGGTGGTTATGGTATAGAGTAAGCCAGCGAATATTGCTGTGATCAAGAATGTAGACGATGAGAAGATTTCTGTAGCAGCTATACCCGGATTGAGTGCAAGTGTCCAAGTAATCCCAAATGCTCCAACCACGATTCCTTGCCAACCAATGGTGAGGATTGAAATGAATAGGACAGGAATGTATGCACCAATGTTTCCATAAACATACCGATAAAGAAGTCCGCTATTGCATGCTGTTTTATAGCCAATGTATCCAACAAAAGCGCCAATGATGAAATTGGCTAGATTCCCTAAAAAAGTGGTGTAAATAATGTCAGGCCAGAATGGTATGCCATTGCCTAATTGGGTTCCCGTAAACAGTCCAGTAACAAGAAAACCCCAACCAAATGCCAAGGCAAGTAAAGGCCCGGTATTCCTTCGCTGATGATCACTTAATGCGCTCAATGGATTGTCAGCACTGTTTTCTTCTGCAACCTCATCAAGAGCCCACCACTCTTTTATTTTGTCCAGCATATTTATCTCCCAATGATCAAATGAGTAACATATTGATAATCCCAATAAACCATAAAAGAAAGACAAAAAAAACCCCAGTTAGAAAGTAACCGGGGTTTTGATTTGAATTTCAGGTATTAATTAAAAATCATAAGAAATTCTTAGGCCGATATTTCTAGGTCTCATTGGTGAGACAGAAATGCCTTGGAAAGCAGTAAATACTGCAAATGCACTTGGTGAAGCAAAGTCACTCCATCGTGTGCAAGCAGTCCATGCTTCTTCATCGCCTAAATTATTGACATATAACTCCATTCTAACGTTATCTTTTTGGATACCGCCTCTGGCATTCATGAGAGTATAGCTTTCACATGTTGCCAAGTTACTCTCATCCGCATATGTCTCACCAAAATAGTTAAGATCTGCTCTAAAGAACATATCCCAACCATTGTTCATGGTGTTTTTGTATGAGGCACTTAATGAGCCCATATCCTCAGGGTATCTTGGCATTGTGTTGCCAGCCATTTGAGAATATTTAGCAAAAGCCGATACGAAATTATACTGATAATCTTGGAATTCAGAATCTGCCATTCCTAGCGTTCCAGATAGTGTCCAGTAATCATTGAGAACAATGTTACCCTCAATCTCAATACCAGATATTTCAGAATCACCCATCGTTGCAAAGTTTCTGACGTTATATACCAGGTTTCCAGCAGTGTCTCTTACCTTATCACCGATTGCATTACACACTCTATTCGCTGCGGTTCCACCAATGTCTGCGGCTCTGCATGATTCATTCACAACAGCAGTACTTCTACCTTTTTGATTGGCCCAGTCAGCCTGATAAAGAGCAACTGATAATGTGGCTCTTCCATCTAGTAAAGTGCCCTTCCAGCCGATTTCCATGCTGTCCAGTTCTTCTTCATCTAAGAATCTGAGTACATTTGGTTGCGTGACTTTATATTGTTCCAACTCATAATCTGTGGCGTTCGCGACAGAATCATTTGCTTTACCAGGAAGTACACCTTGTGAGTAACTGGCATAGAACATGGAGTTTTCATTGGGAATATATCTCAAGATGACACGAGGCAGTGTGTTATCAAATTCAAGTTCATTGATATTCGATCGAGCAAAAATCTGTTCGATTTCTTCTTTTTGCTGTCTGACCTCAACACTCAAAGTTAATTCATCACTGATGTCATAATCAATTCCAAGATAAATACCTTGTGACAAAACATTGTCTGAGTTATTTCCTGTATTCGTATCAACACTGTTATTGCCTCTATACCCATTTGGAAGGAAAGGCGCACATGGCCTATTTTGTGGTTCTGAAATATCAGCTCCACCCCATGGCGTTGGCATACCGAAACTGTTTACACATTCGATAATGATCGCCCCACCTTGTCCTCTATGGATAAAATTTTGCTGATATCTATTCATACCAACCAAAAATCTCAATCTCTGATCTTGATCACTGATGTATTTGATATCGTATGTTCTGTCATGAGAAATATAAGGGTCTCTTGATGATGAATTGCTTTGCGATGAATAGTCAAAGTCCCTCACCCACATAGTCGCTACGTGGTTGTACCCCGCGCTGGCTTCAATGGTTCCACCGTTGTTGAGATCATATGAGAAGTTAGCATTGATTCGGTCAATGTCTCTAGCCATACCATATGAACCCACTGGTAATGTAGGAACTTTCCCATCAAAACTTGGTGATATAGGGCTGCCGCCATACAACCATGATGATGCCAATGAACTCAATGATGTATTCATATCGATGACATTGGTTCCACCAAAATAATCAATTGCAGTTCCTGGCCCAGGAACATTGCCGCAAACGTAACCACTCGGATTAACGGTTGGATTCGCTGGGTCACCAGTTGAAACGGTCTTACCTGTGCAGGTGTCATTTCTATAACCTAAAATATAACCACCAGCCGGTCCGCCGTCTCTGTCTTCACTGTGAAAAGCCCTTAATTTGAGTTTCCAGTTGTCTCCTTTAGCAACAAGACTCCCTGCAATAGTTTGAGTTTCCTCTTCACCCATTTCTCCACCATCAGTGGCTTTGAAAATCCCATCTCTTTCGTAAGATTTAACAGATACTCTGCCTGATAGCATATCGGTAATAGGTCCTTCAAACGATCCATAAAAAATCATCTCACCGTCTTCACCCAGAGTCAGATCAATGCTGCCTTCGGTTTCATCTGTGTTTGGATCTTTAGTGATGTAGTTTACTGCTCCACCAAAAGTCGAACGTCCGTAAAGTGCTGACTGAGGCCCTTTAACAACCTCAACACGAGAAACCTCTTCCAACGGAATTGAATGATAACCGCCAATTACATAGACGCCATCAACAAACATTGTTGCAATATTTAATGAGGGATCCTCGGATAAACTGTTTACGTTCATTCCTCTGAATCTTAATTGTGAATTAACCCTTCCAGGTGCCTGCCCGCCTTGTGCTGAATGCTGAAAGCCAGCAACTTGAAGTGAAAGATCCTCAAGATTCTTAAACCCACCTTCTTGGATATCGTCTGCAGAAAATACAGAAATTGAAAGCGGAATTTCAGAAAGATTCTCTTCCTTCTTACGAGCCGTTACAACTATTTCTTCTATTGAATTTTGTGCATACAAGCCCGGTGATAAAACACCACTCATTGCCACAAAGAAAACAGTAGATAAAACAATTAGTTTTTTCATATAAATACTCCCCTAGTTTTTTTAAAAAAAGTAACCGACAAATAATACTATATGGTTGTGGCAGTTGACCACCAAAGTTGTTGTTATTTCACAACTTGGTATTAATAGAGTTTGACAAGTTCATAATAGGTTTGCATGTAACCGCCCACAGCACCTTTCAGAAAGAGGTAATCCCCATCGTTTGTGCACCAAACATCATAGGGTGGGTGCTCCTGAGGCAATCCTGGTGTGCCAACAAACCTAAAATGCAATGCGTCAAAAGTCCCTGCTCCGACAGTTATCTTTTCCTCCCCAACATACTCAATATTCATTGTTATAGGAAAGAGCATCGGTCCAGTTGCGCCTCTGTGATCAGGCGAGGAAAGCAATATTTCGCCCGTGTCTTGAACGGTTTCATCACTGCTTCTGTCAAACAGTCTCAAGTGCCAAGCATCGCAAGCAATGGCATGGTTTTGGAAAGTTTTCAATGGCCCATTGGTTGCCATTTTCTGACTCACCCGGCCTTCAAGTGTTGTGGTTGTTTCACACTCTGCATATTCATCTGTGAAGTTAAACCAGCCCGAACCCATGAATTGATCATCGACGGAGATTCTTACAAAGCAGTCGGTAGGCATCCAATTTTCATCCAAAGAATAAGTGATGTCTCTCATTACGGCTGGACGATCATCGATCTCACAATGGGCCACTATTTTTCTATGTCCATTCGCATGCTTATTGATAATGAAGTATTCCCTCCCTCTTTCTTGTCCTTTTCGATCTTCTTTGTTGGAGAGGTAAATGATTTTACCCATTACTGTCTCATGATCAATTTGTGTGATGTTTTCTTTTTCAGTCATTGCCTTCCTCGTTTTCATTATCCAGTTCTCTTGAGATTTCTGGCTCACCACTGACCTCTGGCTCTATATCGTCTAGAGGTTCAGCCTTACCGAATTGAACCATTAAGTTGTACAATCCCATCTCATCCAATTCAGTGACACTGACAATTGAATATCTTGGCTGAAAAATATCATTGGGAATAATTAACTCATCACCTGCATATCCACAGACTCTGCCTGTCCAACTTCTAAAGCTAATCATGTCTGAACCTCCGAGATCCAAGTTAGCAGGGCTTATTTGAAGATGATATGCTCTCTTTCTTGGTCTTCCATATACGATCAGATTTCCTCTATCGAGAACTTCGTAATCATTGATACTGGCAGTGTTAAAACACGATGCTCTTTTATTGGTATTAAGGCTAGAGTTTTTTCCAGACAACTCGTCATCTGTAGTGCATCCAATTACGAGCACATTAAGGATAATGATTGGGATAATTATTAAGATTCTACTTTTGATTCTTCTTCTCCGAATTTAGCTGTCATTTTGTTTTATTTTAAGTCAGAATACTCCTGATTATATAACTCTTCACAAAACAATCACAAAAATAAACCGATGGAAAAGATATTAGTTTGCATAAAGCGCGTCATTGACTACAACGTCAAAATAAGAGTCAAACCCGATGAATCTGGGGTTGTCACAGAAGGGGTAAAAATGAGCATCAATCCTTTTGATGAAATTGCCCTAGAGGAAGCACTCAGAATTAAAGAAAATGGAGATGCAGTTGAAGTTGTTATCGTGTCTATTGGCCCAGATGATTCACAACAACAATTAAGGACAGGTTTGGCCATGGGAGCAGATCGTGCAATTCTAATCAAACATGACGGGGAAATAGAGCCCCTTACTGTTGCGAAAGCATTGTCTGAAATCGTTGAAGATGAGAATCCAGGGTTAATCATGATGGGCAAACAAGCAATTGATGATGATTCCAGTCAAACCGGACAGATCCTCGCCCAACTGTGTGACATTCCTCAAGCCACCTTTGCATCCAAGGTGTCTATTCAAGGAGAGAAAGCGACTGTTGTCAGAGAGATCGATCAGGGATTGGAAACTTTAGAAATTGATTTACCGGCCATCATCACAACAGATTTGAGATTGAATGAACCAAGATATGTAAAGCTTCCAGATATCATGAAGGCCAAGAAAAAAGTTCTGGATGTGATCGAATCGGGCGAACTAAAAACAGACTTTAGTTCCTCAATCGAGGTAATCAATGTCACCCCTCCTCCTCCAAGAGAGTCAGGCGTGATGGTGAATGATGTTGAAGAGCTTGTTGTTGCACTCAAGGAAAAAGGACTTTTGTCATGACAAAAATACTAGTTATTGCAGAACACTTTGACGGAGAGATTCTTTCAGCTACATCAAAAACGGTGAATTGTGCTTCTCAGATTTCTGAATCGATAGATATTTTGGTTCTAGGAGACGACTCTGCTGTAGCATCTCAAGCAACCACCATCGATGCAGTAAGTAATGTTCTCTCGATAAGCAATGAAGCATTTGGGTATCCAGTTTCATCAATCATGGCTCCAGTTGTGGCTGAGATCTCGAGCGAATACGATTATATACTTCTGCCTTCTTCCACATTTGGCAAAGACCTAGCGCCTAGAATTTCTGCAATTCTTGATGTGAATCAAGTGACCGATATTATGTCTGTTGAGGAACCCAGGATTTTCAAACGGCCAATCTATGCTGGAAATGCAATACAAACGATTAAGATCGCAGAGGGGAAGAAAGTTTTAGGCACAGTAAGGACCGCTTCTTTTAAAGAGCTTGGGAATTCCAATAGTGCAAACCTAATAGAGACCGAAATGCCATCAGTCGATATTCCTAGCCACACAAGATTTATAAAGATTGAATCAGAAAAAACAGAAAGACCCGATCTCCAAGTTGCATCCATTGTTATATCTGGCGGCCGCGGTGTTGGCAGCGCAGAGAATTTTGAATTGCTTTACCAGCTTGCTGACAAACTAGGAGCCTCAGTTGGAGCATCAAGGGCTGCAGTTGATGCAGGTTTTGTTCCGAATGACATGCAGGTCGGGCAGACGGGTAAGATTATTGCTCCAGACCTTTATTTTGCCATTGGTATTTCAGGGGCAATTCAGCATATTGCAGGAATCAAGGATGCAGGAACAATTGTCGCAGTCAATAAAGATGCAGATGCACCCATTTTTGAAATAGCAGACATTGGTATTGTTGCAGATCTTTTTGAATTCATACCGCAACTCACCTCTAAACTTGACTAATCAAGAGACCCTGAAAAAACCCTCTACTCTTCTATTGGGTTTTGCAAGTGGAATGTCCCCTTTTGGTATGGCAATCGTTGTTCCGACACTGGAATTATTTGTCAACGAATTTCAATCCACTTACTCTTCTGTTCAGTTTATTATTTCCGCCTATCTATTTGGTCTCGCAATTGCTCAACCATTTATGGGATTCCTCTCGGATAAACTTGGACGAAAACCTGTAATGGTCTCAGGAATAATTTTATTTATTATTGCCTCATATATATGTATGACAGCAGAAGGCCTATCGACGTTGATCGTTGCAAGGTTCCTGCAAGGAATCGGCGGAAGTGTCGGCACAGTCACATCAAGAGCAATCATCAGAGACACTTACTCTGGTGATCAGGCAGCAAAGTCACTTTCTAGAGTTACTGCAACCATGGGAATGGCGCCCATGATTGCACCTGTTGTTGGAGCAATTGCACTGTCTTTGACCGGGTCTCCCAGTGGAATATTCATGGTCACATTATTGATCGGATTGTCCATACTGTTCCCAGTCATATTCTACTTGCCGGAAACTGTTGTAAAAGGAGGACTAGATAAAAATAAGTCCAGTTGGTATAAGAATTACAATAAGTTTCTGAGATCAGAGACATTTATTGGGTCAACTTTTATCTATGGATTTACCACGGGAAGTTTTTTTGCCATTTTAGCGGTTGGTTCAACAGTTTTTTCAAGGAATTTGGGTATCGATAGCATTGGTTTTGGGCTCATATGGAGTTCTTTGACCGTCTTGTACGCATCGGCAACATTTTTTGCAGGCAATCTGACAGCTAAATTAGGATTGATGAAGGTTTTAAATATTGGTGTGCGACTTAACCTGGTTGCTGGATCTTTGTTTGCGTTCTTAATCTATTTAACCGGAACAAATATTTACTCCATAATTTTCCCACTTGCTTTGATGTTTATTGCACACGGGTTTATTGTCGCTATGTCTATGGCTAAAGCAGTTAGCGATTTTCCGAACATAGCTGGAGCAAGTTCTGGACTATCAAGTTCACTGGGTTTGTTGACAGGGGGTTTATTCAGCATCCTATCAGGATCAATATACACAGGTGAATTCATGCCGATCGCCATCATTGTTTGGCTCTCAACTTTCTTTTGTTATCTATGTTTCTTATTGGTTCGCTCAGGAGATCAAAAGAAAAAAGATTAAATCCCCTCAGCCTATACTTCCCGGCTTGGCGATACCTATCCACGCTTCAATAATCAGCAAGACCCATATGCTTAAAACAAAAACTCTTGCTTTGTCCAAACTGGCTTTCATTTCAATATCATCGGCCTCATTGATATTGTCAATGGCTATATTGTGGATTCCTTTAATGAAACCACCGATGTATTTTCTAATCATGATTCCGCAGAATATGAGCCCAGCAAAAACAACGAGCTTATAACCCACCCATGGCTCTGCATCCAAACGACCCGTATAGAATCCATAAAAGACTGATGCCAGTAAAGTAATGACCATTACCCATCTAAAAACGTAATCCACTTTTGTCATTTGTTTTACGAGGTCTGTCCCCTCGTTAAAATGCATATAGATAAGTGCGCAAAACCAAACAGGCCCGAGAAGAATAATTCCAACCCACTGCCATGTTGGATGATCAATTCCATAATACTCGGTGAGAATACCTCCAACGGTCAACATCAAGCTAAGACAAAGTCTTGGGATAAGATCTAGATTCATCATGATTTTTCCAGCCATTTGCCTGGCATCACGAGATAAATTTTTATTCACGGACAAACCACTGGAATAAAAGACACCGATATCTCCACCGAGCCAGTATACGAATAATAGTAAATGCATTAATAAAGCTATGTCATGTCCACTCATTGGTATTCCCCTTTTACATCCGTTCAGTGTAAATGATTATATGACATCGTCATCGAACGTCAATCTGCACGAGAACCCGGTGAAATAAAAAATACGGATAAAGACGATAAGATATTACATGGTGACGATTGTTTTTCCGAAATTCTTCCCTCTCATCAGTTTACAAAACTGAGCAGGAGTTTTCTCAATGCCAACCACTTCATCTTCCATGTATTGAATTTTTCCGTCTTGAAGCCATTGACTGGCTTTTGATATAAATTCATCTTGTTTGTCATAGTGGTCATATACAACGACCCCTCTTATTGTGGCTCTTGCTCCAACAATTGGTCCGAGATTGGGTCCTGGAGGCGGCGTGGAGAGATTGTATTGTGTCATAAATCCACAGAGCACTATTCTGGCGTTAAAGGCTAGATTCTTAGTCATGATGTCGAGTGTTTCTCCCCCAACATTATCAAAATAGATATCTACGCCATTGGGGCAAAGTTCTCTGATTCTATGATCAATGTTTTCGGTTTTATAATTAATGCAATCTTCGAATCCAAAAACATTTTTAACCGCATTGCATTTCTCTTCTGAGCCAGCGATGCCTATGGCTTTAGCACCGTGAATCTGAGCAATCTGACCAACCATACACCCTACTGGACCGCTTGCTGCTGATACGACTAGAATGTCACCCTCTTTTGGTTCTCCATATACCATAAGGCCTGCATATGCAGTCAATCCTGGCATGCCCATTATTCCAAGCGCAGTACTTAATCGTCCCTGATGGCCAGTGAGCTTGCGCACTCCATCTCCATCAGATATGCCATATTCTTGCCATCCATTTGATGTCAGCACGATTTCTCCTTTTTGGTAGTCAGGATGATTTGATTCGATTATTTCTGAAACCGTTCGTCCGACAATCGTGTCACCGACATTCACCTTTTCTGAGTATATATGTCTACCAGTTATCACACCTCTGATGTATGGATCTAGAGAAAGATGTATCGTCTTACTCAAAAACTGATTGGTATCAGGAGTGCTTATCTCGTCATCTAATAGCTCAAAGTCTTCTTCAGTAGGAACACCTTCTGGAGACTTTTTTAAGACAATTTTTCGGTTTGTAGTCAATTTAAAGTTGATCAATCATATGGTCACAACTGCTGACCCTAAATTCTCCACCGTCTTCAATATTAACGATTTCAACGACGCCATCATTGATAACTAAAGAGAATCTTTGACCCCTTGTTCCCATCCCAAATCCTGAAGCATCGAGACCAAGACCGATGGCTGAGGTGAATTCTCCATTTCCGTCTGCCAACATTAGCACCTTGTCTCCAGCATCTTGACTTTTGCCCCAAGCATCCATCACAAACACATCATTGACTGCCATGCATGCAATGGTATCAATACCCTTGGCTGTAAGTTCCGTCGCTTTCTCAATAAACCCAGGAAGATGTTGTAGAGAGCAAGTTGGCGTAAAAGCTCCTGGAACTGAAAACAAGGCAACTCTCTTTCCAGCAAATAAGTCATCATAGCTAACCGGCGATGGGCCTTCAGCTGTCATGGTTGTAAAGTTGATATTTGGGACTTTATCTCCAACATCAATGCTCATTTATTTTCTCCTCGAATTTATAGTAGAAAGAGATATTTTATTACACAAAAAATCAATCAACCATAAATAATGCTATTTCAGGAACAAAAGATACAGTCATGAGACCCATGAGCATAATAATCAAAAACGGAATGGTGGCCTTGCATATCGTCCAAAACTTCTCTTTAAAGACACCCATTGCGACAATTAAGTTTAGTCCAAGGGGTGGCGTGAGATAACCAATTTCTAAATTCATAACCATGATGATTCCAAAGTGAGTGGGATCAATGCCGTGTGATGTTGCGATTGGCATCAACATTGGAGCAAGAATAAGAATTGCTGAACCAATATCGATGAGACAACCAATCAGAATTAGAAAAAGGTTAATGCTCAGTAAAGCCGTTACAGGGTTATCAATTTTATCACTCATCCAGGCCACTAAATTCTGAGGAACTTCCTCATAGGTAAGAAATACATTTAAACTCAAAGCGATCATTAAAACTGGGAATAAGGACCCAAGTAATTTAGTTGTTTCTCTGATGACGTCTCTCAAATCATCCAAGTTCATTTCTTTATGAATCATTGATTCAACAATAAAAGCATAAACAACGGCCACAGCTGCAGATTCAGTTGCTGTGAAGTATCCTGAGTATATTCCCCCGAGTATAATCAAGGGCATCAATAGTGCCCAAATTCCCTTACGCAGTGATTTTGAAATATATGAAAGGTTCCAAGAACTTTCCCGGTGTGAAAAATTTTGAGCCACAGCATAAGTAAGCATCAAAGACGTGAGTAATATGGCAGGACCAATGCCTGCTATAAATAAATCTCCAATTGATGTTTGCGTCATGATTCCATATAAAATCAATGGAATACTTGGAGGTACAACAATTCCAAGAGTGCCCGCGGCACATAGAGCACCGAGTGCAAAGTTTTTAGGATAACCCGCTTTGATCAACGCGGGATACATAAGCGTTCCAATGGCAAGCAATGTGACTGTCCCCGATCCAGAGACTGCGGCAAAGGCCGCACATGACATGATTGTTGCAATGGCCAGTCCCCCAGGAATGGGTGCAGTCAATGAAGTCATTAAATCAATGAGTCTTGATGCCATTCCCCCCCTCGACATAATGTTTCCTGCAAGAATAAAAAGAGGGATGGATAGCAGTATATCCTTGTTGGCAGCATCCCATGCATCGACGACAATATTGCTGATCACACCATCTCCAAATGCCCAGTAAGCATATGCCGTGGATATGCCTAAGATAACAATAAGATTCTGTCTCAATACAAATAAGACAAGAATTATGATTGGTAAAAACAGAGCAGAGACCATTGGATTATTCTGTGCCTGAATCGACACCCTCCCCTGGTCTAAAATTTGGATTGATTGTATAAATTAGGTGTCTAATCGATGTTAAAAAGAATGCCGCAGGGATAATCATTTGAAAAGGCCAAACCGCTATTCTTAGAACGATTGACTGAACATCATCTCTGAATGTTTCAGTCACTACCTGAAAAGCAATGACAGAAAAGACAAAACAAAAAAGAAACATGAGCCCTTCCTGAATTCGATTGAGAATAGGTTCAAATGATTCCGGCAACCAATTGTCTGCAAATTTAGGCCTTAAATGGGCGGCTTCTGATGACGCCACACCTAACCCAAACATCACGACGAATAAATTTGCATAAACACCAACTTGTCTCGACCAATGCAATCCTGTTCCAGTGATCTCTCTGAAAGCAACATCGCTGAACATCACAATAACCAATGCAACAAATGCCAGGAATGTTACATTCCTTTCAAAAATATCTAAGTATCTTAATGTCAGCTTCATGATTTTGTCTTTGAATAATGATAAATCATTGTAAACTATCCTGATAAACGATTTTATTGCAAACCACTAACTATGAACAACAAGCATGAACTTCCAATAAGCGAAGAAACTAGAAAATTTTTAGAATCAAAGCACCTTTTATTCATCAATGGTGAATGGATAGAATCGTCTTCGGGTGAGATTATTCCAGTTGTGGATCCAGCAACCGAGGAGAAAATAGCAGAGGTTCAATCAGGAACAAAAGACGATATTGATCTCGCGGTAAGATCTGCAAGGAATGCTTTAGAGGCTGAATGGTCTAAGATTCCCTCACATGATAGGGCTCAGATTCTTCATCGATTATCCGATGAAATTGAAGCCAATTTTTCAGTTCTTTCTGAGCTAGAGGTCTTGGATAATGGTATGCCTATGCAGCTTGCACAATACTCCATTGCTAGTCATGGCGTAACACTATTACGATACTTTGCGAGTTGGGCACCAAAGATTCATGGTAAAACGATACCCGTCTCACCAGGCGGTGTAATGAATGGGGACTCTTTAACATACACAAAAAGGGAGCCCATAGGTGTTGTTGGCGCAATCGTTCCATGGAATTCTCCACTGATCTTTGCAATCTTAAAGCTTGCTCCTGCTCTTGCAGCCGGATGCACAGTTGTGCTTAAGCCTGCTGAACTGACTCCATTGACCGCATTATACTTTGCTCATTTAATTGAAAAATCCGGAATACCAAAAGGTGTCGTGAACATTGTGACTGGATTTGGCGAAACAGCAGGAGATGCGCTCGCAAAACACGAAGATGTAGATAAAATCACGTTCACCGGATCAACTGAAGTTGGAAAGAAGATCGTCTCATCTTCTGTCGGTAATTTAAAAAAAGTCACCCTTGAATTGGGTGGCAAAAGCCCCGTTGTTGTTTTTAATGATGCCGACCTCGAGAAAACAATTCCCGGTGTTGCAAGAGCTTGTTTTTTTCTTCAGGGCCAAAACTGTATGGCTGGAACCAGGGTATTTGTTCATGAAGATATACATGATGAATTGGTTGAAGGGGTTAAAAATATGGCAGAGGCCTTTCAAATTGGTCATGGATTGATACAGACGAACGATTTTGGACCGTTGATATCGGGAGACCAAAGAAATAGAGTCATGAAATATATCAAGCAAGGCATTTCCGAGGGTGCAACATTGGTGTGCGGCGGTCATGAAACGAATGAAAAAGGATTTTTTATCGAGCCAACAATATTCACAGACGTTACCGCAGACATGGCAATCGCGAGAGATGAGATATTTGGTCCTGTATTGTGCATTGAAAAATTCAATAATGAGTCACTTGAAGCAATCGCGAAGAGAGCCAATGAAACCACATATGGTTTATCAGGAAGCGTCTGGACCAATGACATTGCTACTGGCCATAGAATGGCTGCTTTGATCGATTCCGGGCAGGTCAGCATAAACTGCCATGCTGCAGTTGATCCAGCAATTCCCTTTGGTGGGAATAAACAATCCGGTTGGGGCAGAGAGTTTGGTGAAGAAGGTTTAGGCGCTTACTTGAAAACGAAGGCCACCACAGTCATATACTGATTTACCAAGGAACTTCGTTTCCAAATCGATCTAAAAACTTTCCGCTATCATTAGGGCTAATTGACTCAAACATTATTTGTTGTTCAGTAACGCTAACATCAGGATCGACTTCAGCTTCCTCTCCTCCTAGGTGTGTTTTGCACCATCCCGGAGCCAGTGCGATGACAGTGATGTCCTTCCAGTCAATCGACATTCCCTTTGATAAAATATTCAATCCAGCTTTACTCGCTCTATAGGAATAGAGTCCACCAAAATTATTTTGTTGCACTGAGCCAAGATCGCTCGACATCATAATCAAAATTTTCTTTTTGCTCATAGCGATTTGATTATAAAAGGCTGTTGCGACCTTGAATGGAGCCAGAAGGTTGACTTCTAGAATGTCTCTCCAAATTTCATAATCCATATGCTCTATATTCTGATATCCCATTCCTTCAGGCACTCCTTTTGGCCCTAAAGTTCCAGCATTATTGATGAGTATATCGATCGGTTTTTCGCGATATTTTTCGCTTAAAGCAGTAATTTCATCAAAATTTGTTACGTCAAGTTTCTCAATGGAGATATTTTTAGGAAATTGATCTTTTAGCTCTAGAAGTTCTTTTGATTGTTCTGGTTTCCTTGAGCAAGCTATGATTTCCCAATTTTTTTCTGAATATTGCCTCACGTGCTCAAACCCAAGGCCTCGATTGGCTCCTGTAACAAATACTGTTGGCATGATATTCTCCATAAAATAGAATCTGCTTATCATAACAAATTCTAACTAATGGAAAATGCATCAAAGGTGAAAGATATGTCTCAACCAAATCATTTGTCAGCTCTTAAGATCACAGACGATATTCAAATAGAAAAGCTGAGAAAAGAAACACAGGATTATTTTAATGAATGTGAAGAGAAATTAGGGTTTATACCTAATGTTCTTCTGGCTTATGCTCATGATGAGAAGAAACTTGATCAATTTATGGGGCTTTATAACAACCTCATGCTGGATGATTCAGGTTTGACAAAACTTGAGCGTGAAATGATTGCGGTTGTTGTATCATCATTTAACCGTTGTTTTTACTGCATGGTTGCTCACGGCGCAGCCGTAAGACATATGTCCAAAGATCCGATCTTGGGTGAGCTGTTGGTTATGAATTATAAGACAGCTGTTTTGAGTGATAGACATCTAGCGATGTTAGATTTTGCATGGAAAATCTCTGAGAGCCCAGAGAAGATAACTGATTCTGACCGTGAGCATTTAAAAAACAATGGATTTGATGAGCATGATATTTGGGATATTGCTGCTGTTGCCTCATTCTATAATATGACCAATAGGATGGCTTCAGCGATCGATTTAATGCCAAATACCGGATATCATCACAAAGCGAGGTAATTATTATGGAATTTAATCTAGACGGAAATCTATGGAATCAGTTTTCAGAGCTACTCAGCTCTTTTGGAATCAGTTTATTTATTGCTTTATGTATCCTAATCATAGGGCGACAGGCTGTTAAAATCCTGATAAAGATAATCTCTTCTGCCTTGGAACGATCGAATACAGAAGATACTGTGAGAATATTTGTCACGAATCTTTTGAATACTTTATTGATGATTGTGATTTTCATTGCTGCGATCAATCAATTGGGTATAGAAACGACTTCGATCATAGCGGTTTTAGGTGCTGCAGGCCTTGCAATCGGTCTTGCGCTTCAAGGCTCGCTTTCTAACTTTGCAGCAGGCATTCTGATAGTAATCTATCGACCATATAAGGTTGGAGATTATATTCAGGCAGACAATCATCTCGGAACAGTCGATGACATTCAGATCTTCTCAACCGTTTTAAGAACTCCTGATAATAAAGTAGTGGTTGTTCCAAACGGAAGCATCATGAATGGAAGCATTGTTAATTTTTCTAACCAAGATGAAAGGCGAATTGATATGGTTATCGGATGTAGTTATGACGATGATATTGATAAGGTTAAGGCGGTGCTCGCAGATGTTTTATCAAAGGATGACAGAATATTGAGTGAGCCTAAGCCTAGAATTGCTTTATCTGAGTTGGCTGATAGCAGTGTGAATTTTATAGTCAGGCCTTGGGTGAAGAATTCGGAATACATCGATGTCCATTACTCATTGCTTGAAGAGATTAAGAAAAGATTTGACCAGGAAGGGATATCAATACCGTATCCGCAAAGTGACGTGCATATCCACAATCACTCTGAGTGATTGTGGAATAAGCATTTATTATTGTCAGAGTCTTATGAGGCAGTCATCCACTTCTGGAATTTAGGATCCGCAGGCGCCTCTAAGCCTGTTTCTTCTTTACATCTTCCTTTCAGTTCCTTAATTGAGCTAAAGCCTTTATCGAATAACTTAGGTTTACCTCTTAATTTCATTTTCTCAACTCTAAGTTTTGTTGTGGCAGCTTTATTGATGCTTAAATCCTTTCTGAGGACGACGCCATAATTATCTTTCGCTCCATTTCGGGTAACAAGTCCTGCATCTACATCAAATTGAACCCTTTCTGGCTCTCTAGTGAATGGGTCACCGCAGCCACCTCCTCCCCATGTAACGTGATAGAGGGTATCCCCTTCTTCTACAGCAATTCTATCGCATTTTGATTGCAATAATTCTGTGTCACCATTTTTTCTTACCAAAGTTTTAGTGCTCCTTTCTCCAGGTAATCCTCCATTAACACCCCATGGATATGTAAGCCAGCGGTCATCGTGAATAGACACCTCGCCAGTTTCTAAAAATTTATAGGTTGTAGCTAAAGCATTTCCGCCTCTATTATATCCTGCTCCTCCACTATCTGGGACGGTGTAATATTCTTCAATAACTACTGGGAAGTAACTTTCGAGGAATTCATTAGGTACATTGGTAAATCCAGGCCATAGTGAATGACCATCTGGACCATCACCCATTGGTTTTCCTGGTACTCCGCCAAAACCAATCATATAGAGTTGATACCATTCGCCATTCTTATCATAACCTGAGTACATTAAATGAGGACTATCAGAAAATCCTGCACCACAAAGGAAGTCTGGTGAGCCTTGTCCCAAGAGTCCACCCAGTACATCGAATATTCTCCCTAGTGCATGAGTCCTGCAAGAGAGTGCAGCTGGGTAGTTTGGTTTAAGTAATGTGCCTTGAGGAATCCTAACTTCCATGAGGTCATAAAACCCATCATTAAACATAATGGCTGGATCGAAGACCATTATCATGTAAACGCCACAGAACATTTTGAACATTTCCTCATTTAGAAGAAAGTTTATGGAGCTAATTGACTGAGGATCTGTTCCTTCAAAGTCAAATATTACTTTTTTGCCCTCTCTCCACATAGCACATTTAATTTTATAAGGACCCATTTCTAATCCGTCATCACAGATGTAGTCTTCAAAGTATTGTTTTTCAGTTGGTACCGTAGTTTGAATGAGTTTACCCATTGCTTTTTTGTTTCGATCTAAGAGATCCTCAAGGGCTGAGTAGAAAGTATCATCACCAAATCGGTTAGCCATCTCTAAGACTCTTTTTTCTGCAGTTTTTATGGACGCTACAATTGCATTAAAGTCACTTTTATTCCATACAGGTAGTCGACAATTGTGAAGAATGATATTCAATATCTCTTCTTGGAGTACGTCGTCTTTAAAGATCTTGGTTGGAGGAACTCTTACGCCCTCTTCAAAGATTTGAGTGGCATCCGTCGGGAGGCTCCCAGGCACTTTTCCACCAACGTCAGTCATATGGCCAAACATGGCAGCATAAGCAATTAATCTGCCGTCTTTAAAGATAGGCCTTAAAACTAACCAGTCATTGGCATGACTCACTGCTCCATTACATGCGTAGGGATCATTTGTTAAGAACATATCTCCTTCCTCAATAGTTCCATCGAAAGCTTCTTTGAAACCATGAATGAAGCTTCCAAATTGTCCCACAACCATTTTACCATCGAGGTTAGCGATCATAGGAAATTCATCACCTTGCTCCCTTATTCCAGGTGACATAGCAGTTCTAAATAAGACTGCATCCATTTCCCAACGCGCTGAGAACATAGAGTTCTCAATTACATCCAATGTAATTGGATCTAACTTCTTTCTTTTAAATTCTTTATTATTTGTTTGTATAAGTTTTGCAGGCATCTTTATCTCCGTTATGCTTCAGGCGTGATTAAAATATTACCAAGTTTATCAACTTTACCTTTGTGCTTTGACAAAATAAGAGTTGTTGAGTCCATTTCCATAACAATTGCTGGACCTTTGATCACATTTCCATATTTTAGTTTTGAGCGATCATAAATTGTAGCTTTTTGATTTTTGCCATCCATGAATACTTTTGTATCATCTGAAATGATAGATACTTTAGAAGGCTTAGGTCCTCCTCTTCCAACGGACGGTGCTTTAACTGACAGGGCTTTGTCTTTAACGACCGCCCTTAGGTTTACTAGTTCTTTTTCTTCTTCCAAAGAAAAGGTAAAGAGTTGTTCATGCAGTTCGTCAAATTTTTCACCTATTGCATCTAAGCCAGCCTTCTTTAATTCTGAAAGTTCAAAATCAACGTTGATCGTAAGACCTTGACCAAGATATCTCAAGTCTACCTGGAAAGTTGTTGTCCTCTTATTTTTCGGAACACCTTCAGCATCTAATGTTTTGGAAGCTTTCTTAGCAAGGTCTTCAAAGATTTTTACTATTTCTTTTTTGCTCGTGTCTGAGAACCTCCTGATAAATGACATTGATGCTTCATCTTGAATGTTAGTTGTAACATCACCATATGCACAGAGTACACCTGGACCAGGTGGGATAATCACTGGCCAAGAATTGGTAAGCTTACCGAGTGCGTTAGCATGTAATGGACCCGCTCCCCCAAACCCAATTAATGCGAAATCCCTTGGGTCGTAGCCTTTTTCAACAGAAACCAAACGAAGAGCCCCATACATATTCTCATTGACGATATCTATGATTCCAGCTGCTGCTTGTTTAAGGGATAAACCTAATGATTTAGCAACTGGCTTTATTGACTCTTCAGCAAGATCTTTTCTTATTTTCCAGTCCTCATCTCCACCAAGTGCAACATATTCAGATGGTATATAGCCAAGCACAACATTTGCGTCGGTTACTGTGGGCTCAATACCGCCTTTGTTATAGGCCGCTGGGCCTGGTGCAGCACCAGCACTTTGTGGCCCGACTCTAAGAGCCCCAGTTAATTCAGGAACATGAGCAATTGAACCTCCTCCTGCTCCCACAGTCCTCACATCAACTGATGACGCTCTTACCGTGACATCTCCAACTGAGGTTTCACGGCTTTGTTCTGCAACACCGTCTTTAACTAAGGATACATCTGTTGAAGTGCCCCCCATATCAAATGTCATGAGGTTTTCAAAACCCGCTTGTTTTGCAATCCATATTGCCCCAGATACACCTCCAGCAGGCCCACTCATCAATAGGTTTACGGGAGAGTCTGAAGATGCCTTTGCAGAGGCAAGACCACCATCTGACCGAAGAATACGAAGCTTTACATCTTTCATTCTCCTCTTGAGACCTTTTTGAAGATTCTTCACGTATTCAGCAACTTTAGGCCTTACATATGAGTTTGCTACTGTAGTGATGGTTCTCTCGTACTCTTGCATTTCAGGAACCACTTCGGATGACAATGAAACAGGAATCTTAGGCAAAAGCTTTTTCTTTTGAATAACTTTCTTTATTTCTTTTTCATGCTTGTCATTTGCATATGAATTAATCAATGAGATTGTGATTGCTTCGACACCTTTGTTAGACAATGCTTTGATGTCTTTTGCTAGTTGACCAACTTTAAGTTTTGACAATACCTCACCTTTTGCTGAGATCCTCTCATCAGCCTCAATTGTTAAAGCCAATGGAGCGAGAGGGTTACTCTTATTATAGATTACCCAGCCACCAAGACCGCCAGGAACAAATGAACGAGCTATCTGAAGAACTTGACGATACCCTTTTGTGGTTATTAGTCCAACCTTAGCGCCCGTTTCTGTCAATATAGTATTTGTGGCGACAGTTGTTCCGTGCATCACGGTATTTATTTGAGATGGATCCACGTCTGCATTTGCACATACTCGCTTGATCCCATTGAAAACTCCGATGGAAGAATCCTCTGGTGTACTGGGTACTTTTGCTGTGTGAAGTTCTCCAGATTTCTCGTTGACGAGCAAGAGATCGGTGAAAGTTCCCCCTACATCAACTCCAAGTCGATAACTCATATTTTCTCCTATTTTTTATATCGAACTAAATTCATAGTTTATTTTTTTAGCTCGACCTTTTCTTTGAATTATTTGAGATAGTACCTTAAAAAAGAATCTACAATAATCATACTTTTATTGTATGTTTATTTCAGCATTTTCTGGGAATATTCCTGCTTTTGGCACCATTGCTGGAACAGCTCTGCCAAGTTGAGATTCTAGCCACTCAGAGTTTTTGACGACTTGATTGAGATCAACGCCTGTTTCTACCCCAGATCTGTTTAGCATGTAAAGCAAATCATCCGTCGGTATATTTCCTGTAGCCTTGGGTGCAAATGGGCATCCGCCGATTCCTCCAGTTGAGGCATCAATAATCGTAACCCCTGCTTCGATTGCTGCTGCAGCATTTGCTAAGCCTGTGTTTCTTGTATTATGCAGATGTGTTCTCAGTGGCAAATTCGGAGCAAGATCTTTGATCAATGAAAATGTTTGCTTTATTTGATTGGGAACTGCGACACCCACGCTGTCGGCTAAACCGATGATGTCAGGATTTCCTTCCAGGACCTTTTCTGCAATAACGGCAATATGTTCTGGATCTACTTCTCCTTCATATGGGCAGCCAAATGAACATGCAATCAAAACATTTGTTCGTATCCCTGATGTCTTAGCTTCGTCAGCAATTTCTAACCAGTTATCAATCGACTGCTGGGTGACTACACCCTGATTTTTCATATTGTATGTGTCAGTGCTGACAATGACCATTCCAACCTCTTTGATTCCACAGTCTTTGGCACGCTGGAAGCCTCTTTGATTCATGATGAGTCCAATGTATGAAACATCATCATGCTCTGGCAAGCTTGCCACAAGATCTTCTGCATCAGCCATTTGAGGCACTTTCTTTGGATGAACGAAGCTTGTTACCTCAATGTTCTTAATTCCAGCATTGATTGACCTGGTGATGAACTCTTTTTTGACTTCAGTTGAAAGGAGCTCAGGCTCGCTCTGAAGCCCATCTCTTGGCCCTACCTCACAAATTGAAACTTTTGACACCATTCGACTCCTTTTTGTTATCTAGATTTGATCAAGTGTATACAAATATTATGATATTCTCTATCTTTTGGATTGGTGTCATATCATGCAAGTAGGACGCATTACAGCAGTTACAATAACCACGCCCGATTTGGATCGGGTTATTGATATTTATTCAAATTATCTGAACTATCGCTTGGTTTATTCGACAAAAGTAAATTCTGATCAAGCAAGAAGTTGGGATGCTGAAAACATTGAGAATGCTGAAATGATTTACATGAGTCCAGAAGGATCAAATGATTTTTTCTTTCGATTCGTTGAGCAATCCATTGATCCCAGTTATGTTCCATTTGGAACGCACGGATGGAACGCAGCAGAGCTGATTGTAAAAGACGTCGATGAATCAGCTAAGAAATTAATCGATTCACCATTTGAGATCATTGGTGAGCCGGCAGATTTGTCCTTCACGGATCAGATCAGGGCGATGCAAATCATGGGCCCATCTAAGGAAATTCTTTATCTGACTCAATTTAAATCTAAATTGGATGAGTTTGATAGCCCCACTCCAAGATGTGACATCGATCAAACATTCATTGTCATTCTTGCCGGAGAAAATATAGATAAGATGCAATCCTTCTTTAACGAAACACTGTCTATAGAAAGAGCGCCGCCTATGCAGTCAAGAATTCGAGCAATTTCAAAAGTTTTTAATCTTCCAGAAGATACTCAATACAAATCCGCTGCTTTGGCAATCAGAGGACAATCATTAATAGAACTGGATGAAATGCCACCCGATGCTGTCCCAAGAAGATTTCATTCAGGTTACCTGCCATCCGGTATCTCAATTGTAAGTTTTATTGCTCACGAAGCAGAATTTCTTCAGAAAACATATGATTCGAATATTCCAAGTTTTGAGAAAGTTGGGGCAAATACAATAAAAGGAAGCAGCGGTGAGTTAATCGAGTTACTCTACGCCTAGGAGACATTATTTGGAGCCTAATTTAATCACATTACTAATTATTGCCTCAGCAAGCTCTGTGGCAGGTGTATTGGCTGGAATGCTCGGCATTGGAGGAGGAATAGTTATTGTCCCAATGCTCTATTATCTCCTGACATATTTTGGCTTTGATCAAGCAATCATAATGCATGTTGCTGTAGGTACGTCCTTATTCATAATCATTCCTACCGGATTAAGGTCTGCTTTTGAGCATTCAAAAAGAGGCTCTTTTAATCAATCGATCTTTAAAAAATGGTTTATTCCAATAGCTTTGGGATCAATTCTGGGAAGTTATCTCGCTGGTATATCAACATTTAAAGGGCTAACCTTGCTTTTTGCAACATTGGCCTTACTGGTTTCTTATCAGATGTTTAGGAGCAGTAGAAAGGATGAGACACTAAGAACCATTCGACATCCATTGCTTAATATTTCTCCATTTTTTATTGGTATATTTTCCTCAATGATGGGTATTGGAGGTGGAAATCTAAGTGTTCCTATAATGAGCTATATGGGTATTGAGATAAGGAAAGCCATTGGAACATCATCAGCCCTTGGGATCGTTATTGCGATTCCTGGATCTATTGGATTTATGATTAGCGGATACTCACTACCAAGCCTTCCAGATTACTCTCTTGGTTATGTAAATTTACTTTATGCAGGATTAATTATTCCCCTGACAATACTTTTCGTACCATTCGGAGTCCGGTTGGCTCATAGATTTGAAAGAAATAGATTGCAAACTATATTCAGTGTTCTTTTGGCAATTACTGCCATAAAAATGTTCGGGGATATATTTAGCGCTTAGAATGTTAGGGCTTGTGATTCGTCGGATGCAAGACGAGCCTCAATAGCTGCTATTTGATTCTGTAATAGCGTCACTCGTTCCACTTCTTTTTCTAAGAATTTTGACCAGTTTTCAACCGTTTTAACTGACGATGGAAGTTGACATCTGATCACCTTCTCTTCAATTTCTTTACCCATTTCAAGAAAGGCTTTTTGTGTTTCCATTTTTACCAAGAGTGCATCAAGGGTTAGATTCTCAGATTCAGCACACTGCTGAAGTGCGATATCGTTTCTTATATCGGCATCAATTTTTGCATTTGCAAACGAGTTTTTTGAATCCTCATATTTTGCAGCTTCAAATTCACACATACCTTTTGTAATATACGACTCATCCAACCGTTTAAGAGAGCCTTTAGATATTCCGGTATTAGCAGATTCAATGCAACCCGAATAATCACCTACATTGGACAATGATCTAGCAAGCCTCATATCAAGTTCTCCGTCGTCGGTTAACTTTGCTGCCTCTCTTAGAGCGATTATCGCTTTTTCATCGTATTTTGCTAGGAACCATGCTTGAGCCAAAACTATCCAATTTTTTTCATCATCCGTGTCTACGATTCCGTCATCCACTGCCTTTTGTAGTAATTTTGCAGCCTCATAAGGGGCCTCTTGAGTTAAATAAAGTTGAGCCATCATTACAAATTCAGAACTCTTCTCCAGGTATCCTTCTTGATAGGCGGTTTGGTAGGCAGCTATCTGTTCGCTTTCCTGCCTATCTTGAGAATACATGGCTGATAGCTGAACCCAGTATTCTTTTTTAGACCATTCGACTACGAGTCTTTCGAGGATCCTTTTAACTTGATCCATTTGTTCCAATTCATAATAACTGGCCCGGAGCAATAACCACCACTGTTCTTTGGTTGGCCCGATGGCTAGGTTTTTTACATCGGCTTGAAGCCCCTTGATTTCTTCTTCAAGTTGAACGTATTTATCATTGCCCTTTCTAGTGTCTTCTAGTTGAAGTTTTAAAACCTTTTTAACTTCGTTGGCTAAAAATATGTAATCAATATTATTTCGGTCATACTTCACTCTGTATTTGCCAGCAGCTGAAGTGACGTTCTTCTGAAGTTGCGTGACGCGATCAGCATTTCTTGATTCAGCCAATGTTATGGCTTCAGAAACGGACTCAATGGTTTTATTGAATTGTTTCATTTGATACTGCGCCGTGCCCTTTAGAATATAAAGGTCTGGCCTAGGCGTTGTTTGATTCTTTAAAATCTCATCAACCGATGAAATGGTTTTTGGATAGTCCTCTAATTGAAAGTAAAGCTGAGCAATTGTGGTTCGTGCTGATGATATCAAACCCTCAGGCACTCTATCGTCTTCAAGAACTTTACGATAGAAGCTTATCGCTCCCTCATAGTTCTCTTTGATATATTCTACATAACCAAAAAAATAATTAACCTGGGCCCTCTCATAATCAGTGAGTTTTTTAAAGGCCATGATGGCATTTAATTCTTGGATGCCTTCTGCAATCTTTTCATCTTCAATCAACTCTTGAGCTGCCGAGAGCTTCTTTGCTACTTTCTCAGTCATTGCCCCTACTTTTTTAGTTTTTCTTTTTTCCTCCTCTTGAGCCACGAGTTCACCAGAAGGAATGGATAAGAAAGTTGGAAGGATAGCCAAACTGAAGGAAAGAATAAAAAACAATGAGAGTTTCTTCATTTATTTCTCCAATTCAAACGTAATCTTATGTTGAACGCCAGGTACATCAATTGGTGTACCGTTGATGACACGGGGCTTGTATTTAAACTTTGATGAAGCTTTTAGTGAGGCTTTAGCAAAAAGGCTGCTTGTGCATTCAATAACTTTTCCATTCGCTGTTGTTCCATTTCTTGTAACCACAAACTCTACTATGCAGTAACCTTCAATGCCTCTTGAAAGTGCTCTATTTGGGTAAATGGGTGCGACTTTTACGATTGGTAGGTATTCACCTTCGCCAGCATTAAATCCACCAATTCCAGCACCAACATCTACATTTGCATCGACTGAGCCAATACTTACAGTTTCCATGCTTGTATCAATATCATCCATTTGTTGTTCAGGTTCGGGCGGTGGTTCTTCAGGTTCGGGTGGCTTTTTTGGTTTGGCATTTTTTGTATCTAATGACTCATCTTTCTTCACACGAACAAAATCAACGAATCGTCCTTCGTATTTAGAGGTGATTGCTCCTTCACCAGTTGCTATGAGTATTTGCATTACCCAGAGTATCCCAAATGTGGTGAATACGGAGAGGAATCCAGCTGCCGCAATCCGAGTAATAGGGTCTTCAATTCCTATGGTATTTCTTATTTGTTGAATCAGTTCAGACATATTAAATCGTTAGATTATTCGCCTTCATTTGCAGCAATCGATACATTAAAGACACCGGCTTGCCTTGCAGAGTCCATGACAGTAACGAGTGTTTCTGTGAATGCTTTTTTGTCCGCCTGAATGATTACTGCTCCTTCGGGGTTTTCTGCATGCATTCTTTCAATATTAGCTCGGACTGCTCTCGGATCAATTCTTCTTCTGTTAATCCAAATTTCATTGTTTGCTCCAATTGCGACAAGAATATTAGCATTTTCTTTCTTAACAGCAGTTGGCGCATCAGGACGATTCACATCCAAACCTGATTCTTTTACAAATGAGGCCGTTACAATAAAGAAGATGAGCATGATGAATACAACATCAAGCATTGGAGTGAGGTTTATTTCAGCTTCTTCTTCTGGTGCTGCTTGAAATAGATTCTTTCTCATATGTCTGTACCTTAATAATTTAGTCTGCCGTCAGATTATCTTCTAAATCTTCGACTTCAGATGTTACCTTTTGATTTAATAATGTCACAAGAAATACTCCTGATAAAGCTCCAACCATTCCAGCCATTGTAGGGATGGTGGCTTTAGACACTCCAGAAGCCATTGATCTTGCATTTCCTGAGCCTGATACTGCCATTACATCAAAAACCTCAATCATGCCTGTAACAGTTCCCATCAAACCCAGTAATGGACATAGAGCTACAAGAGTTTTGATGATCGGCAGATATTGATTTGCAGACATGGTGAATTCAGAAATCATCTTTTCCCTGATGGCTTCTGAATGCCATGATTTTTTGTTTGAACGGGTGTTCCAGTTATTTTGTATAGAGCTTTTTTGTGAAATTAGTCCGGATTGAAAGAATGATAGTCTTTCTAGGATCAGCATCCACATCAGAAATATTACAAGTGCAATTATATTCAAGACGTCTCCTCCCATTTCTAGGAAGTCTCTGACTGCTATAATTACGTCACCCATCTTTAATGATCCTATCGATTATTATAATTAAGAGGATTTTTCAGAGTGACTAGCAATGATTCCAGCTCCCTGCTCTTGGATGATCTGAGTCACTCTTCTACTTCTTCCGCTAACAATTGTATGCAGAAGCGTAGTTGGAATTGCAACTGTCAATCCAAGCACAGTAGTGACCAATGCTTGTGATATACCACCAGCCATGAGCTTAGGATCACCTGTACCATAAAGAGTAATTGCCTGGAATGTTTTGATCATACCAGTCACTGTTCCGAGCAGCCCCATTAATGGCGCGACAACAGAAATCACTTTAATGATTAGTAAACCTTTATTGAGTTCAGGTGTTTCTTTGAATACTGCTTCAGCCATTTTTAGTTCAAGTGTATCTGTATCAACAGTCTTATTTTTCTCATAAACACTAAGAACTCTTCCCAAAGCATTGTCAGTGCTTATCACATCACTGTTCAACTGGGCTGTAACTTTCTTATCAGCATCAATGAGAATGTAGAGTCTTTGTATTGCGATTCCCACACCAAATGCACCCAGTAGTAATACCAGATATCCAACAATACCGCCTTGTTGAACTCTTTCCATGAGGTTGGGTCTTGCAACCAAAGAAGCCAAAACTCCTCCTAATGTTGGGTCAATACCAAAAGAGACTTTCTCATCACCGCTTTCAAAGACGTTTGAAGTGCTGCTGGTGTATCTTCGGCCTTCGGGTTGTCTTGGAATTTCTGTGACATTGCCCGTCTCTGGAGAATACGTAAGATATTTTCCATCGGCTACAATATTGAACGCTCCCACTCTTACGACTTCAGTGGATTGTTTGCTGCCGTTGGTATCAATCACGTCAGTTGTGAATTTGACAACTTTTCCGGTCTCAGTCATTTCTCGTTGAAGCTCAAACCAGAGTCTCTCAATTTCATCAATAGATGGTAATTTTGAGTTGCTTCCAATTTTCTTAGCCAATTCTTCTAGAAACGGAGTACGATCAGGGTATTGAACGTTGGTTAATGAATTCTCGAACCTTGTTCTGGCGTCACCAGCAACTTGCTGCATAACACCAAAGAGTTCTTTTAGGGCCCCAAGTCTTTCCGTTAGAGTGTCTTGAAGAACATTCAACTCTGCTTCATTCTCTTCAAAAATTGCTTCTAGTTGGGTGCTCCTATTTTCTTCAGTAACTCTAGTGGTGTCAGCTTCAGAAAGGAGATTTTCTTGCTGATCTCTCTTTTGTCTAAATTCTGCTTCCCTTTTTTTATTTTCTGAATTGTCATTGACTTTTCCTTGCTCAACGTTTTCAAGCAATTGATCAATGGTCAAAGCTGATTGCTGAGCAAACAGCGGACTAGTTGTTAGACATGCTAAAACTAAAAATAGATATATTTTCTTCATTTAGAGTACCTCCGCACTATCAACTGGGATAATTACCAGATCAGGTGCTACCTGCTTCTTGGCTATGCTTAGTCCCATCTTTATCTCATTACGATTATCGCTGGCATCATCCCATTGCTTTGTTTTTTGGTTCCAAACACCAGATACTTTTCCATCTATTGATTGATACATGAATGCAACACGACCAACACGAAGGAAATCTAATTCAAGTGTCTTCCCATCAACCTCTAAAGTATCCTTGTAGACTTCAATCGTTTTCCCATAATCATTTTCAATTTGATAGGCTTCTGTTACTTTTCTGAATTTCTCAGCAACTGTGACATCTTCCCTTTGCATAATTTCCTTGAGAGTAACTACTCGTTTTGCTCTTTCATCTAATAGAAAAGGTACATCGAGCTGAACAAATTGATCTAAAGAGTCAATCATCTTTGTCATCGTGGGGACAATCTGTCGATTGATGACGGAAACAAGAACAATTGATTTCTCCAAGTCAACTTTCACTCTGGCCTGGTTTTCAATCTGAAGCTCTAATAGCTTGTTATAGATTTGAAGGCCATCAATTTCTTTTAGTGCTGCTCTGTATTGATCTTCAAGTTTATTTGTTTGATCACTAATTTTGTCAACACGCTGTTGTGATTCTTGTGCCAATATTGTCCGTTCGGTTTGAGCTGTAAGAATTTGGCTCAAAGTTTCCGCAGGGACCATCATTGGAATTGCTACTAGCAGAAGACTACCTATAATCAGTTTGGTAGTAATTTTATGTTTATTCATAAAAACATTCCCCAAATGGTTTATTTAGAAAGCTTGGGTACACGCCCCAAGGAAGCATTGATAATAGCATAATCAAAAAATACTCCAAAGACTAATGACAAAATTTTTACTAAAAAAAACTTGTAATTTTCTTCGATATATATTTTTTTAATATATCTATATAAGCATTCATCTATTCGTCTGCTTGTTGATAGGGTTTGACAAGAAATTATAATAAATGTTGACAAAAAGTCTCAGTTCGATGAATATTTGCGAATGCAAAACATGATTGACATTAAAGCTAGAGAGAATGCTTACGGATCAGAAGGAACCTTACTGAGCCTACTGCTGATTTATCACGCTGGGGTGAGATAGAGTTTTTTTACTTTAAAAGAATTTCTAAGACCCCGCAAAAAAGCGGGGTTTTTTTTACAATTTAACAAAAAGGGAGTGCAACGAATGCAAATATATTACGACAGTGATGCTGATCAGAATATTCTTAAAGATATGAACATAGTCATTGTTGGCTATGGATCTCAAGGACATGCTCATGCTAACAATTTAAAGGACTCGGGCGTTAATGTTACAGTTGCTTTGAGAAAGGAATCTGGGTCATGGGTAAAAGCTGAAGCAGCTGGATTTGACGTCAAGGAAGTTCATGATGCTGTTCCGCATGCTGATCTTGTCATGATGCTCATTCCCGATGAAAAACAAGCTGTAATGTATGAAAACTATTTGAAAGACAATATAAGAGACGGTGCAGTTTTGGCCTTTGCTCATGGATTCAATATTCATTTTGAAATGATTATGCCAAGGGGTGACTTGGATGTAATTATGATTGCTCCAAAAGGTCCAGGCCATACCGTTCGATCTCAATATGAATCAGGCGCAGGTGTGCCCTGCTTGTTGGCCATTCATAAAGATGTTTCTGGAAGAGCAAAAGACATTGGTCTTTCTTATGCCTCATTAATAGGTTCTGGCCGTGCAGGAATCATTGAAACTAATTTTAAAGATGAAACCGAAACAGATCTCTTTGGCGAACAGGCGGTTCTTTGTGGAGGATTAACATCTTTAATTCAAACTGGATATGAAGTGTTGGTAGAAAATGGCTATCCACCTGAGATGGCTTATTTTGAATGTCTTCATGAAGTGAAACTCATAGTTGATCTTATCTATGAGGGTGGTCTTCAAAATATGAGGTATAGCATTTCCAATACTGCTGAATATGGAGATTATGTAACTGGGCCTAAAATTGTAAATGACTCCACTAAGGAAACAATGCAAAAGATACTGGCTGATATTCAGTCCGGGGAGTTTGCCAGAGATTTTATGGATGATTGCAATTCCGGAGGATCCAAGATGGGCGAATACAGGAAAAATTCATCCGAGCACTCTATTGAGTCTGTGGGCAAGGACCTTCGATCAATGATGCCCTGGATCTCTGCAAACAAGATCGTAGATAAAGCTAAAAACTAGTTATGAACGATTCAAGAGAAATCATAATTTTTGATACCACTTTGCGAGATGGTGAACAAGCGCCGGGATGCAGCATGACTATTGGTGAAAAATTAAAAATTGCACACTCATTGAAAGAATTGAATGTGGATGTCATTGAAGCAGGTTTTGCTGCCGCATCTCCTGGTGATTTTGATGCTGTAAGTACAATTGCCTCAGAAATTGATGGACCGACTATTTGTTCTCTAGCAAGATGCAATGAAAGCGACATAGAAAAAGCAAACGAGGCACTTAAGCCCAATAAGAACAGAAGGATTCATGTTTTCGTTGCTACGAGTGAAATTCATCTAAAGCATAAGCTTAATATGGCAAAAGACGAAGTACTGAAGGCTGCCTTCGAAGGTGTAAAGATGGCTAAATCTTTTTGTGAAAACGTTGAATTTTCTCCTGAAGATGCCTCCAGAACAGATCATGGCTTTTTAACCGAAGTGGTGGATGCTGCAATTGAGGCAGGGGCCACTACCATCAATGTTCCGGATACGGTGGGCTATACAATTCCTTACGAATTCGGTGAATTATTCAATCACCTAATCAAAAACTGCACAAATACGGAGAACGTTATTTTTAGCGTTCACTGTCATGATGACCTCGGTCTTTCTGTAGCCAATAGTTTGGCAGCAGTAGAGTCTGGAGCAAGGCAAATTGAATGCACAATCAATGGAATTGGAGAAAGGGCTGGGAATACTTCACTCGAAGAGGTTTGTATGGCAATTAAAACGAGGGAAGAATATTTTGATTTCCAAACATCAATAGACTCCACTAAGCTCTATCCAACCAGTAGGTTGGTATCCTCAATCACGGGGATGCACGTACCGCGAAATAAAGCCATAGTGGGTGACAATGCTTTCGCCCATGAAGCAGGGATACATCAGCATGGAATGCTGAGAGATTCATCAACGTATGAAATCATGAAGCCTCAAGATGTGGGTATAGCAAGATCCAACCTTGTACTTGGCAAACACAGCGGCAGGCATGCATTCTTAGATCGAATCAATGATCTTGGCTTTGCTCTTGAAAAAGATGAAATTGATCCAGCCTTTGAAGAGTTCAAGAAATTAGCTGACAGAAAGAAGGAAATCTTTGATACAGATATAGAGGCCATTGTTTTGAATGCAGACATTGCAAATATGAGCAGGTGGTCTCTTTTAGATTTGGAAACAAGCTCTGGCTCATCTTGGGGTTCGACTGCATCTCTTAAACTTAAGGATTCTGATGATAAAATTATTGAACGCGATAACCATGACGATCCTGCAAGCGGACCTATTGAGGCTGTTTTTAATATTATCAGCGATATCACAGGCTACGCTCTTGAATTAGTAAATTTTGAAATTCACAGCGTCAGTGTTGGTGATGATGCTCAGGGTGAAGTAACTGTTACAGTAGGTTATGATGGTCAGAATTATAGAGGGAATGGGGTCAGTACAGACATCATAGAATCTGGTGCATTGGCCTATCTTGAAGTGATTAACAGAATAGAGAGAAATCAAGCAAAACATTAGGAGATATTATGCCACTCAAACCAACAAAGAATATTTGGTTTAACAACGAACTGGTTCCATGGGAGTCTGCTCAGATTCATGTGCTTAGTTATGCATTGCATTATGGTTCAGCAGTCTTTGAAGGCATCAGAGCTTATTCCACCAATGATGGCACAAAAATCTTTCGCTTGGATGAGCACATCAAAAGACTTTTCAATTCAGCAAAAATCTACAGAATGAATATTGCATTTTCGCAACAAGAGTTAAATCAGGCTTGTAAAGATATTGTTGTTACCAATGAATTAGACAGTGGCGCATATATCAGGCCGATAGCGTTCCGAGGATACAATGACCTCGGTCTCCATGCATCAAAGGATGATGACGTAGAGGTAGTGGTTGCTGCTTGGGAATGGGGAACCTTGTTAGGTGCAGATGCTCTAGAAAATGGTGTTGATGTTGGTGTTTCCTCATGGAATAGGAATGCTCCCAATACCATACCTGTTATGGCAAAAGCTTCCGGCAATTATTTATCTGGCACATTGGTCGCAATAGAAGCAAAGGAAAACGGATACGATGAAGGGATCTGTCTTGATTCGGATGGGTTTGTCAGTGAAGGTTCGGGCGAGAATATTTTTATGGTCAAGAATGGTAAGCTAATGACCCCTCCTCTCAGTTCATCAATATTGGACGGAATTACAAGAGACTCAGTAATGAAAATTGCAGAGGATCTGAATATTGAATGCGTTGAACGGAGAATCACAAGAGAGGAACTTTATCTCGCCGATGAGTTATTTTTCACAGGAACTGCTGCAGAAATTACCCCAATCAGAAGTGTCGATAGGATTCAGATCGGCGAAGGAAAAAGAGGTCATATCACAGAGAGCATCCAAAAAGTATTTTTTGGGTTATTCAATGGTGAATCTGATGACAAATGGAATTGGTTGAGTTCTGTTGGCTGAATCAGGAAAAACACTATTTGAAAAGGTCTGGGAAGATCATTTGGTTGTTGAAGAAACCCCAAATACGCCAGCAATACTTTATATTGACCTCCATCTCATTCATGAAGTTACAACGCCCCAAGCTTTTCAGTCTCTTAGGGATAAAGGGTTATCATTAAGAGACCCAAATAAAGTTCTGGCCACTATGGATCATTCCACCCCAACTCTACCCGTTAAAAGCATAGCCGATCTTGATATTGTTGCCGAAAAAGGACCTGCAGATCAAATAAGAGATATGATTAGAAATTGTGAAGAGTTTGGAGTCGAACTCCATGGATTTGATTCAGACAAAAGAGGGATTGTCCATGTAATGGGGCCTGAACTTGGAGCAACCCAACCAGGTAAAACCATTGTATGTGGTGACAGCCACACCAGTACTCATGGCGCATTTGGAGCGCTCGCTTTTGGCATAGGTACAACAGAGGTTGGCCATGTTTTGGCGTCACAATGTCTACTTCAAAGAAAACCGAAAACATTCGCAGTCAATATGGATGGCTCACTCCGATCAGGCGTATCCGCAAAAGACATCATTTTGAAAATTATTCAAAAAGTTGGAGTCGATGGTGGCGTTGGGCATGTCATTGAATACAGGGGCTCAACAGCTGGCGTTCTCTCTCTAGAAGAAAGGATGACCATTTGTAACATGAGCATTGAGGCAGGAGCAAGAGCCGGAATGTTTGCACCCGATGATAAAACTTTTAATTACCTGATCGATAAACCAATGTCACCAAAAGGTCCAGACTGGGATCAGGCAATGAAACGATGGTCAAGATTGGTTACAGATGAGGATGTTGCGTTTGATAAGGAAGTAAACATAGATATCGATCAGTTATCACCGATGGTTACTTATGGAACGAATCCAGGAATGGCAATGGAAATTGATGGTGTTGTTCCAGAAACAAACGGCGACCTTGGCTTTAAGCAGTCACTCAATTACATGCAAATTGAAGCTGGTAAACCGCTTATTGGAAAAGACATTGATGTAGTTTTTATTGGCAGTTGTACAAATTCAAGAATTTCAGATCTTAAAGATGCTGCTGAAATACTCAAGGATCGAAAAGTGTCTGATGGAGTAAAAGCATTAGTAGTGCCAGGCTCTCAGGCTATTAAGAAGGAAGCAGAAAGCCTTGGATTGGATAAAATCTTTGAATCGGCTGGGGCAGAATGGCGAGAGCCTGGTTGCTCCATGTGTCTAGGGATGAATGGAGACACAGTTGGGAATGGGAAATTAGCAGTCAGTACCAGCAATCGAAATTTTGAGGGCCGACAAGGAAAAGGAGCGAGAACAATACTCGCGAGTCCAAAAACAGCAGCGGCATCAGCAATATCGGGGTCAGTTGAGGATCCCAGAAAATATAGTTAATTTGTATGGATAAGATTATTGAATTCACTTCCAAGACTGTAGTTCTGTCAGTCAACGATATCGATACTGACCAAATCATACCCGCCAGATTTCTAACAGTGACAACGAAAGATGGACTTGGGGATGGTTTATTTTCGGATTGGAGATTCGATGAGTCTGGAAATAAGATTGAAGATTTTCCATTGAATCAGGCTAAATCAGAAGGTTGCTCAGTCCTGGTCGCTGGGAGCAATTTTGGCTGCGGCTCTTCTCGTGAGCATGCACCTTGGGCATTGGTTGATTATGGATTTAAAGCAATCCTAAGCACATCGTTTGCTGATATTTTTCAGAATAATGCACTAAAGAATGGACTGTTACCACTTACGGTATCTCAAGAGTTTCATAGCATGTTGACTGACAGTGAAGGGATTCAAGTTAAAGTCAGTTTAGAGGAAATGAACATTCAGAGTTCCAATGGAATGACTGAGCCTTTTGATCTTGAACCTTTTTCAAGGTATTGCTTAATGAATGGTATTGATCAACTTGGATTTATAATGAACCATGAAAATCAAATCCAAGCATATGAAGATAAAGGATAATCCATGAAAGCAGAAATAACGGTATTGGCAGGTGATGGTATAGGGCCTGAAATCACTGAACATGCATTAAAAGTTCTTAAGGCTATTGAGAAAAAGTATGATCACGACTTCATCTTAAATGATGCACTCTTTGGCGGCATTGCAATTGATGAGACCGGTGACCCATTTCCAGAGGAAACAAAAGACTTATGCAAGCAAAGTGACGCTGTTTTATTGGGTGCTGTCGGCGGACCAAAATGGAGTGACCCAAAGGCAAAAACCAGACCTGAAAAAGGTTTATTGGATATGAGATCAGACTTAGGTGTTTATGCAAACCTAAGGCAAATTAAAACGTATCCTCAGTTGATTGACAATTCACCGATTGAAAATTCCAGACTTGAGGGCATAGACATACTATTTGTTCGCGAACTCATCGGCGGGATTTATTTTGGTGACAAAGAGCGGTCAGATGACTACGCAAAAGATGTTTGCGAATATTCATCATTTGAAATAGAACGTATTGTGAAAGTGGCAGCTGATTTATCTATAAAGAGAAAAAATAAGCTGACTTCTGTTGACAAAGCAAATGTAATGGCGACGTCACAACTTTGGAGATCAGTAACCACTTCATTGATTGAAAGCGAATACCCAAGCATTGAAATGGAACATCTTCTCGTTGATGCTGCCACCATGCACCTTCTTTCACGTCCAGCTGATTTCGATGTGATTGTTGCTGAAAATTTATTTGGCGATATTTTAACCGACGAAGCATCAATGCTAACTGGATCAATAGGCATGATACCTTCCGCTTCTCTGGGCGATAACAATTTTGGCGTATATGAACCAATACATGGTTCTGCTCCGGATATTCAAGGCAAAGGGCTTGCCAATCCATGCGGCATGATACTTTCTGTTGCGATGATGCTCAAGCATTCACTGCAGTTGGTTCAGGAATCAAATGAAATAGAAAATGCTGTTGAGTCGGTTCTCAATGATGGAATATTTACAGCAGACTTATCAAGCGATGACCATGTATCAACAGACGAAATGGGAACCGCAATTCTCACCAAAATAATTTAATCCATTTAAACAAATTATTGTATTTAGAAAGATTATGTTTATAATGTCGCTCTGTATTAACACATTAGTACAATAGAACATAGGAAGCATCAAAATGAAAATAGAAAGAGTTTTGACTAAAAAAGAAGAACAGCTTGCTGAAGAACGATTCTATAAAGCAATCATGACGTTAAAGGATATGGATGAATACCGGTCATTCTTTAACGATATATGTACACCGGCTGAATTCGAGTCACTTAAAGACAGATGGAGTGTAGCTGAACTTCTCGACAAGGGTTATACCTATAGAGAAATAAAGACCATGACGGGCGTGAGCCTGACAACAATCGGCAGAGTTGCTAGGTTTCTATTTGATGGAGCAAATGGCTACAAAATGGCACTGGATAGGATTAAAAAACAATGAATGAGAGAATAAAAATTGCCATACAGAAATCTGGCAGGCTCACTGAGCACAGCATTACCCTGCTTCAGAAATGTGGCCTTGTTATCAGTCACACTAAAGATCAATTAATTGGATATGGCGAAAATATGCCATTCGATATCATGTTTGTTAGAGACGATGATATTCCAGGATTAATCCAAGAAAATCTCTGTGAAATTGGACTTGTGGGTGCAAATGTTGCAATAGAAAAGAAATTGTCATACGAGGCGGACCAATCTTCTTGTGAATTTACTCTAATGTCACCGCTTGATTTTGGTCATTGCAAGCTATCATTTGCATACCCAGACTCATCAATCATTCGCTCAATCAAAGACCTTGAAGGCAAAACAATAGCAACCAGTTATCCTTTTACAGTTAGAAACTACTTTACTGAAAACAAGATTAATGCAAATGTCACGGAATTCTCAGGAGCTGTTGAGTTGGCACCAAGTTTAGGTAAAGCCGATGCAATCTGTGACCTCGTATCAACCGGAAATACGCTTAGAGCACACAACCTTGAACTTGGAGAGACCATCATGGAGAGTGTTGCAACCGTTCTTAAATCCAATGCAAAGCAATCTCAATTTAAGAATATGTGGATCGATAAAATAATTGAAAGGATCAATGGTGTGCTTCAAGTGAATGAGAGTAAATACATAATGATGCATGCTCCAAAAAATGCGATCAATGAGATAACAAATCTCTTGCCCGGGACTGAATCACCAACGGTCATCCCATTGGACGGCATTGAAGGCACTGTTGCTGTTCATGTGGTTTGTAAAGAGACTGTTTTCTGGGAGACATTAGAGGACCTTAAAGAGGTTGGAGCATCATCCATATTGGTGGTTCCAGTTGAGAAAATGTTGATGTAAAGAATATGAGCTATGAAATCATACAATGGAATCGATTGGCTGAAGATGAAAAAATCTCATCCATTCAGAGACCAGTTCTTGAGAGCTTGAGGGAGCAAGGGTCGATTATTTCTAGTATCTTCGAAAGCATTGCATCTGAGGGTGATCAAGCTCTCAAAAGATACACAAGAATGTATGACGGAGTAGAGATAGATAACTTTTTAATGAATGAAAAGGAAATTGAATCTGCTTTCAGTCGAACGCCCAGATATTTAATGCAATCAATTGAGAATGCGATAGAGAATGTAAAAACATTTCATCAAAAAAATATCAGTAAAGACGCAGGAATAATAAAGGTTAAGGAAGGTGTAAAATGTCAGGTTATAAGAAGACCCATCGAAAATGTAGGACTTTATATACCCGCTGGTAATAACCCTCTTCCCTCTACAGCAATAATGTTAGGCGTGCCCTCCTCGCTTGCTAACAATAAGCAATCGTTCATTGTTTCTCCTCCCAACAATGAAGGACTGGTAAATGATTCAATCGTTGTTGCAGCTCGATTAAGTGGAATTGGGAAAATCTTTAAAGCCGGCGGCGCTCAATCAATTGCTGCAATGGCCCAAGGAACAGAATCGATTCCCCAGGCAGATAAAATATTTGGTCCAGGGAACAGCTGGGTCACAAAAGCTAAGCAAATGATTTCAACACTCGGTTTACCGGTTTCCATCGATATGCCTGCCGGACCTACAGAAGTCATGATCATTTCTGATGGCAATACAAATCCTAAATTTATTGCCTATGATTTGCTTTCACAAGCAGAGCATGGCATTGATTCTCAGGTCATTTTGATTTCACCAGATGAATCATTTCTAAAAAAAGTCAGTATTGAAATTGATAAAGCAATTCGAACAATCAGTACCCGAGAGATTGCCAGAATCTCAATGGAAAACTCCAAACTGATTTTTGTTGATGCACTTGAGGAAGCATTTAACATTTCAAATATTTATGCACCTGAGCACTTAATCATTAACTGTCAGGATGCAGAACAAATGCTTCCTAAAATATCGTCAGCAGGATCTGTGTTTCTCGGTGAATGGAGCCCAGAGTCGGCAGGAGACTATTGCAGTGGCACGAACCATGTATTACCCACAGCTGGTTTTGCAAGCTCATACAGCGGTTTATCAGTAGACAGTTTTTGTAAATCGATATCAGTGCAAAGTCTAACCAGAGAAGGGTTGCAATCAATTGGCGATGATATAATCAATTTAGCAATGGCAGAAGGACTAGAGGCACATGCAAAAGCCGTTGCAGTGAGGATTGAAGAATGAATATCAAAGACTTAGTTCGACCCGAAGTATTAAACCTAAAACCTTATGTCCCAGCAAAGAAAGTGTTGGATAAAATTAGATTGAATGCAAATGAAAGCCCATATTCTGTTACGCGCTCTGCGTCTGAAGATTCTTTGAATTTATATCCAGATGCAAGACCCGATGAAATAAGGAGTATGGTTGCAAGTTATTTGGAAATATCTAGTGAAAATATTGTCATCACAAGGGGAAGTACAGAGGCAATAGATGTTTCTATCCGAACGTTTTGCGTTCCAGATAAGGATGGAATCCTGGTATTTCCGCCAACGTTTGAAATGTATAAATTTTATGCTGAGATTCAGGGAATTAAAATGCATACCATCCTTTTGGATAAAGAAAACAGGTATTCATTGGACATGAAAGCCATAGAAATATTTGATCCCAATCAAGCCAAGCTGATTTTTATTTGTTCTCCATCAAATCCTCTTGGTCATACGCTCAGTGATGAATCCATTTTTCGTGTGTGTGAGCATTTTTCAGAATCTGGACTCGTTATATTAGACGGCGCATATGTTGAATTTGATGACGATGGGATTTATCAAAAGGTTTTATCTAAATTTGACAACGTCATCATGTTGAGAACCCTATCAAAGGCTTTTGGTTTGGCTGGAGTAAGGTGCGGAGCTTTAATTTCTTCTCCAGAGATATGCCAGTTTATTGAACGAGTCATACCGCCCTACTCATTCAGCACACCTGCCGTCAATGCAGTTGTTGATAGCTTGTCTGATGAAGGCATCAAAGAGTCTAAAAGAAACATAAAGACGCTCTTAGAAGACAGAAAATGGTTATCACAAGCATTAGAATCTTTGGACACTGTCACAGAGGTCTTTCCATCTCATACCAACTTCATTTTAGTGAGAGTCAACGAGGCCAAAGATTTCTGCCAGAAAGCAAATGATTCGGGCTTTTTATTAAGGGACGTTAGCTACCAACCCATGCTAGATAACTGCGTAAGGATCACAGTCGGTAATTCTGAGCAGAATCAAAAACTAATCAGAGGATTGAGCTCGTGAATGAGCTTCCATTAAAAGTTCTCTTTATTGATAGAGATGGAACAATGATTTTTGAGCCCAATGACTTTCAAGTAGACGACTTGAGTAAAGTTAAATTTGTACCCAATGTCATCAGTGTGCTTAAAGAATTAAGTGAAGTCGGTTATGAATTGATAATGGTCAGTAATCAAGACGGCTTAGGTACAAAGTCATTTCCAACAGAACAATTCGAGGTCTGTCAAAGATTTATGCTTGATACCCTCTCTTCAGAGGGCATTACATTCAAAAAAATATTTATATGCCCACATCTTGAGGATGACAATTGTGAATGTCGAAAACCAAAAGCTGGTTTATTATCAGAATTCTTAACACATAATAATATCGATACATCGAGGTCCTATGTGATTGGTGATCGAAAGACAGATATGCAATTGGCAGAAAGGATAAGTCTTTCTGGGATAAAGATTGATCCAAGCAAAAGGAATGCATGGTTGGAAATAAAAAAAGAAATCCTTAGTTTGGATAAAAAAATTACCGTCAGTAGAGCAACCAATGAAACAAAAATAACATCAACTGTTGATCTATCATCGGATCAGAAGATTGATATCCAAACAGGCATCGGCTTTTATGATCACATGCTAGAGCAACTTGCCAAACACTCAGGCATTTCAATTCAAATAGACTGTGAAGGTGATCTTCATATCGATGAGCATCATACGGTTGAGGATGTGGCGATCACCTTGGGTGATGCACTTAACCGGGCATTGAGCACAAAGGCAGGCATCGAAAGATATGGATTTACATTGCCAATGGATGATGCGCAATGCACGGTTGCATTGGATCTGTCGGGTAGACCATTTTTTAAATTTAAAGGAGAGTTTAAAAGAGAAAACATTGGTGGAATGCCCACAGAGCTTATTGAGCATTTCTTTTACACACTCAGTCAGAGCCTAAAAGCCAACATTCACATTTGCGTGACTGGAGAGGATGATCATCATAAAGCAGAATCTTGTTTTAAATGTTTCGGGAGAGCATTCTCTCAGGCCATTAAGAAGTCATCAATCTCCGGTGTGCCATCAACCAAGGGTGCCCTCTAATTGTGAAAAATAAAGTCGCCATTATCGACTCAATTGGTTCAAACATGGCTTCATTAGAGTTTGCTTTGAGGCGAATCGATACGGACTATCAAATCACAGATGACATTGACTTAATAAATAAAGCCAGTCACATAATTCTTCCGGGCGTTGGAGCTGCAAAGAATGCAATGATGCGCTTGAATCAATGTGAACTCATAAATGAGATATCTAATTTAAAAAAGCCCACTTTAGGCATTTGTCTCGGCATGCAAATATTTATGGATGCCTCAATGGAGGATGATACAGATTGTCTAGGAATCATCCCTAATACATGCAAGCCATTCAAGCCAGAGAGAGACTATCCAGTGCCTCATATGGGCTGGAACAGGGTCCATTTTACTTTTGATTCAATGCTAACAAGGAACATTAAAGACAGTGATTATTATTATTTTGTCCACAGTTACTATGCCCCTCTTTGCAATGAAACAATTGGCGTTTCAAAATATCAGACCGAGTTTTCCGCCATCATTGAAAAAGATAATTTTTTTGGCACACAATTTCATCCTGAGAAATCAGGCTTAGCGGGCGAAAAGATATTGAAGAGCTTTGTCAGTTTATGAGTATGAATTTAATCCCAGCAATTGATCTGCTTGATCAAAAATGCGTCAGGCTCTTACGCGGCGACTTTGATCAAGTCACATTTTATCAAAAAGAACCACTACAACTGGCTAAGCACTACGAATCACTTGGCTGCGAATATTTGCATATTGTTGACCTCAATGGAACAAGAGATGGATACAGCGAGAACGAAAAGATTGTTGATTCAATAATTACCCAAACCAATCTTAAAGTTCAAATGGGTGGAGGAATTCGATCGATGCTATCAATCAAGTATTGGCTTAATTCAGGATTATCAAAACTTGTAATTGGAAGTTATGCCATTGAAGAGTATAACCAATTTGTCACATCGTTCGATTCTGAGGTTCGCTCAAGGATAATCGTCGCATTGGATATAATGATTCTTGATGGACTGCCTACCATTCGGATTCATGGCTGGCAAAAAGATTCAAAGATGAATCTCTTGTCGACCATAAAATCTTTTGTAGACAATGGGTTTAAAGATTTCCTAATCACTGATATCAGTAAAGACGGAACACTTGAGGGACCCAATATCGATCTTTATAGGCAAATAAATGAGAAATTCAAAGAAATCAATGTCATTGCGTCTGGCGGCGTAAGTAAGTTCAGTGACCTCATTAAGCTGGACGATATTTCGATGCAATCAGTAGTGGTTGGAAAATCACTGCTTGAAAATAAAATTACGGATCAGGAGGTTATCCAATTCTTACAAAAAGAATAATTCCATGTCTTGATGTCAAAGATGGCCAGGTGGTGAAGGGAGTTCAATTCAGAAACCATGAGGTCGTAGGTGATATTCTGCAACTGGCTGAACGGTACTCCAATGAAGGTGCTGACGAGCTCGTTTTTTATGACATCACTGCAAGTCCAGAAGATAGAACTGTAGACAGATCTTGGATCAATCGTGTGGCAGAAAAAATCAATATTCCATTTTGTGTAGCCGGGGGCATCAGGTCAATCAATGATGCTGAAGAAGTTCTTAATTATGGCGCAGACAAGATTTCAATAAATACGCCAGCAATACACAACCCAGTGCTTATTGACGAACTTGCCAAACGGTTTGGGACTCAATGCATAGTGATCGGGATTGATAGTTATGAGGATGATGATAACTACAAAGTCTATAGCAATACTGGTGATCCGAGCAAAACAAAAGAAACCGGTAAAATTGTGAATGATTGGGTGAACGAAGTACAAGAAAGAGGCGCCGGAGAAATTGTTCTCAATTGTATGAACCAGGATGGCGTGAGAAATGGCTATGATATTGAGCAATTAAAGTTGATGAGATCGAATATCAATATCCCATTGATTGCTTCGGGCGGTGCCGGTGATTTGGATCACTTTGTCGATGTGTTTCGAGCCTCAGATGTGAGTGGAGCACTCGCTGCCACAGTTTTTCATAAATCGATTATAAATATTGATGAATTAAAAAAATACTTAAGAAAGAATGAAATAGAGGTTAGATTATGAAAACTAAAGGAAGCGGTTTTATAAAAGAGTTAGAAAGAGTGATTCAAGAGAGATCAAATTCCAATGATATTGAGAAAAGTTATACGCACGAACTTTTGACATCCGGAAAAGACAGAATAGCAAAAAAAGTAATTGAGGAAAGCGGAGAGCTGGCTGTGGCATACTTAAATGATGCTACAAACAAAGATGAGATCATATGGGAGAGTGCTGACCTCCTTTACCACATGATGGTATTGCTTCAATCGGCCGATGTAACAATGGATGATGTTTCAAAAGAGTTAGAGAAAAGACACAAGCCTGACTAGATGGTACTTGATAGCACACAAATTCAATCGTTCAAAGATAAAGGATTTCTAGTTATAAGAAATTTATTTGATGCAAGTTTTATGATGAATATTCTCAATGAGGTCAATCGTCTCGATGCTTTGGATCCTATAAATAATGGACCAATGAAATACTATGAACCTTCTCAACTCAATCATGATGAAATGATTCTGATCAGAATTGAAAAGTTCTTAGAAGAAAGCTCTCTATTGAAGTCTGTGGTCTATGATGAGACTTTGATAAAAATAATTGCCGCGCTTCTTTTACAGGACCCAATTCTTCTCAAAGAAAAAATAAACTACAAACCGTACGGCTCTCCGCCAGATTATTTGCATCAAGATTCTCAGGCAGGATGGGACAAATTCGGTACAGAGTTTATTTCAGCTCTTATAGCAGTCGAGGAGAGCAATGTAGATAATGCTTGTGTCGAATTTGATGTTTCGGGTCATTACAAAGATGCATTGGCTGGACCCTTATGGGAGCCTTTGAATCCGGATAGTTTAGAAAATCTCGATCTACAGCCTATAGAAACGAAGAGTGGCGATGTTGTTCTTTTTAACAGCTATGTACCTCATGCCTCTGATGGTAATGGGTCATTGGACAGAAGATGCAACATCTACATCACATATAACAAAGAAACAGATGGCGATCATAGGCGACAATATTTCAATGAGAAAAGGCTAAGCTTTCCACCAAACAATGAAAGAGACCCAAATAAAGATTACTCATTCAAAGTTTAGGGATCGATCAGTTTATCCGGATTCATAATATTTTTAGGGTCCAATGATTTTTTGATTTTTTTCATTAACTCTATTTTTATTGGGTCGGAGAATCTAACCAAATCATTTTTAAGTTTTGACCCAATGCCATGTTCTGCACTAAAAGACCCGCCAAGTGCCTCAGCATTTTCATGAACAACAGCATTTATTTCCTGAGAATAATTCATGAAATCAACCCCATTCATGTTGTCAGGTTGTTTTTTTGTGAGATGCAGATTGCCATCACCTAGATGGCCAAAAGTATAAACAACGGATCGTCCTACAATTTTCTCCATCGCCGGTATTGTCTGGTCTAAAAACTCAGAAATTTTCCTGATCGGGAGTGATATATCGTGGTGCACTCCCCTGCCTGATGATTTTTCAGCCTCTGAAATACTGTGCCTAACGAGCCAGATGTCATTGCTTTCTTTTTTATTCTTAGCAATCAGAGCGTCGCATATAAGTCCCTTTTTAACTTGATCCTCTAGAAAGTCTGATAACGAGCCTTCATCATGATTAATGACCTCGAATATGATTTGCCAGGATGCATCACACCCAAGTGGCAGTGATATGTGCTCAAGAAATTCATCAATGGCAACTAAGCAGGACTGACTAATGAATTCAAAGGCAGCCACATTATCACCAAATCTTGTTTTTGATTCCTTCAGGAGAGTGATCGCATCCTCAACGGATTCCACAGAAACCATCGATGTGATTTCATTGATTGGGCTGGATGAAAGTTTCAGACTGACCTTGGTGATTACGCCCAAAGTTCCTTCTGCACCGATAAAAAGTTGCTTTAAGTCATACCCAGTGTTGTTTTTTCTCAATGATTTTAAGTCAGAAAAGATTGATCCATCGGGCAGTACAGCCTCAATGCCCATGACCTGATCCCTCACCATGCCATATTTCAGAACATTCACGCCCCCAGCATTTGTTGAAACATTTCCACCGATTTGACATGAGCCCTCAGCACTCAGACTCAGTGGAAATAGAAGGTCATGTTCTTGAGCAATGTTTTGTATGTTCTGTAAGATACAGCCGCTTTCGACGATTATCGAACGATTGAAGGGGTCGATGTCTATCACTTTATTCATTTTTGAAGTATTGATAACAATTTCAATCTGATGATCGGATGAGTTTGGAACATTAGCGCCACAAAGGCTGGTATTGCCACCTTGACTAACAATCTTTACATTATTCTCGTAACAATAGCGGACAATTCTTTGGACGTGATCGGTGTTGATCGGAAATAATATTAAGGGCGTTGATCCCTTGAGTTGACCCCTCCAATCTTCTAGAAATGGATGAATATCAGCATCACGATCAAGGGCATTTGATTCACCCACTATTCGCCTAAGATTATCTATATGATCAGTCATATGGGAAGACTAGACGCGGGAGGATAATGACCAGACTGAGATAAACAGTGAGGCAATAATTGGGCCGACAATAAATCCAGTTATTCCAAAGATGGAAATTCCCCCGATGGTTGTTAACAAAATAAGATAATCGGGTATCTTGGTTTCCTTACCAATGAGAATAGGTCTTAGGAGATTGTCAATCATACCTATAATGAAGATGCCGGAAAAGATAAGCAGTGAAGCATCCATAACCTCTCCATTCAAAAACAACACCAATGCGATGGGCAGCCACACAAGTATGGTTCCTACAGCGGGTATGATGCTCAATAATGCCATCACAAAACCCCAGATCAGAGCCCCATCGATTTCAATCAAAAGAAGCGTTAGATAGCCTAGGAATCCTTGAGCAAGAGCGACGATTACTGTGCCTTTAATTGTTGCTCGTGTTGTTTTCTGAAATACATTCAGGAGATAACTTTCATCTTCGTTTTTCATTGGAAAAGCATCCATGCAGTTTTGTAATATTTTTTCACCATCTTTTAAGAAAAAGAAAGTCAGATAAATAAATATAAATAAAGATACAAAAAAACTGATTACGTTTGCAGAGATTGTTGATATGGATTTATAAAATATTTTTGATGCTGTTATTAAGAAATCATCGGCTTTATCGAGCAATTGACTAATGTTTAAACCAGACCAACCAATGAGTTCATTTATAATCGATTCATCGGGTATCATTTCTGCGTAACGTTCAAAGCTATAATTTTCCGAAGAATTTATAAAAATGATGAGTTCGTTTCCTATTAAGCCAAGTATTGCAATTGACGGCATAATGACTAGTAGTAAAATTAATATCAGTGATAGTATGCTGGATAGTGATTTTTTATTCGTCATCAAAAGAAATTTCTCGTATACAGGATAAAAGATTATAGAGACCACGACTGACCACAATATTGGTGCTGCAAAGTTAAAGATTATACTCACAAATAAAATTGTGATGACAGCCAGTAATAAGTAGTAAGCATTTTGACTTTTCATTGCCATTTTTAGTTTAAAAAATTAATTTATGATAATGATAGCTAAAAAATAACAAGATTGGATCAAGCTTTTGAATAATATTGTCGATAATGTAATCAGGGAACTCGAGTTTAATGCGGGTTTGATCCTTTCGTCATATGGGGTCCAAGCCGAACTAAAATCGGTACAAAATTATCTCAACGATGAATCGATTGAGGGGACACTCAAAGATGCGTGTCATATTATTTTTAGATCTCATTTCCTAAGAGAGGCCCTCATGAGGGATGATGCTGAGGATGCTTGTTACAACTTGATGATGTTATGGGATCATTGCACGATAGCTGATGATGAGAGCTACAATCAGATCCTAACAGAATCGATTGAGAAATTACTTAAAGTAACAAACAAGAGTATGAAAACCGTTAAGAATAGACATCTCAGGGTACTTGAATTAAATAAAATGAATTGGTCAATCGATGCAATTTCAGCAGATACAGGGTATTCAAGACGACAGATCTCAAGAGTTATAAATGGGCATACGAAGAATTGACTGGAATCTCTGTCGGGACGGCTGGATTTGAACCAGCGACCACTTGACCCCCAGTCAAGTGCGCTACCAGGCTGCGCCACGCCCCGATTTATAAAAATCTAATCCAGTAAATCTATGATTGATTCCAACTCTGAGCGAAGGTCAGAGAGTGAGCTGCTTTTTGTTTCTTGTTCAGATGCTTCGTCAGAAAGCTTCTGCTTAGCTCCTTTGATTGTATAGCCATTATTATACAGCAGCTCTTTAATGTGCCTTATTAGCATAACGTCATGCCTTTGGTAGTATCTTCTATTGCCTCTTCTCTTAATTGGACTGAGTTGAGAAAACTCTTGTTCCCAATATCTGAGTACATGTGCCTCAACATTGCACAGATTGCTCGCTTCACTGATTGTGAAATATCTTTTTGAGGGTATTGTTGGAAGTTGTAATTCTTCGAGATTCATTTATTTATCTATAGATTTAACTTTTTCCTTGAGCTTTTGTCCCGATTTAAAGGTGACAACTCGTCTGGCTGTGATTTCCACGTCCTCTCCCGTTCTAGGATTTCTACCTGGTCTTGCAGGCTTGTCTTTTAATTGAAAGTTACCGAAGCCAGAAACCTTGACTTCTTCACCATTGATCAGGGTGTCTTTAATCGATTCAAAAACGCTATCAACAAGTTCCTTGGCTTCTCTTTTATTGAGGCCAATTTCATTGTTTAGATCTTCTACTATGTCTGATTTTGTAAGTGTCATTTTCCAATTCTTATTTGAAATTCTAATTCGAGCATTTTAATCACGTTTGACATAAACTCATCAATTTCAACATCTGTTAGAGTGCGTGATTTTGCTTGAAAAATCAACCCTATAGAGATACTTTTTTGAGTATTATCAACATCTTTCTTGTTAAAAAGATCGAATACAATAGTTTCCCTAAGCTCTTTAATCATCAAACGATTAATTTCTTGCAGCACTTCGTCTATTCTGATTTCTTTAGAAATCAAAAAAGATAAGTCCCTCCTCGATGATGGGTAATAAGTTGAACTGGCATAGTTCATCGTTTCTGGCAGATTTAAAGCGTCATAGTCGATCTCAAAAAGAAAAGGATCTTGTTCAAGTTTCATATCAGAGGACAGCTCTGGGCTGAGCATACCGATGACTCCAATTTTTTTATTTCTAAGCTTTATCTCTGCTGAAACGCCCGGACAAAGCATTGAGTGTGAGCTAGAATTAAATCGTATATTTTTTAATCCAAATGCACTAAGAATATCTTCCATATGACCTTTTAGATCAAAGAAATCAAGTACTGCCTTATTATGAGCCCAACTCTCCAGGTTTCGATGCCCATAGATCAGTCCTGCAATTACATTTGATTCAATGGGAGCCTTTTTCTTGCTGGCAAAGTGTTTCCCCACTTCAAAGATCCTTATATTTCTATGCTGTCTTTTAATGTTATGTGAAAGGTTGCTAAGCAAGCCTGGCCAAAGCGAGTTTCTCATAACAGACATCTCTATTGAAATTGGATTTTGTAAGTCAATCATGTCTTTATTCGAGCTAGATAATGAATTCATAGATGGGCTGACAAAGCTATAATTAACGACTTCGTTATAACCTAGGCCATGGAAAATGGAATCAAGTTTCTCTCTTTTTAACTGACGAGACGAGTTTGACATAAGCGCCATATTTTGCTGCTCTATTGTCTCTGGAATTTGATCAAATCCATAAACTCTTGAAATTTCCTCAATCAAATCACATTCTTCATTGATGTCAAATCGATAACTTGGTGCCCTTACGCTCCAACCCAAATACCCTGAATCCTTTTCTTTGATTTCCATATTCAATCTATTGAGAATACTTTTGATCGACTGATTTGGAATTGTGATTCCCAATATTTGCCTGATCTTATTTTTTCTAAGCATGATGAACTTATTTTTAGGTTTTTGTTTGTCATCGATGGAGGAATGAAGCGGACCATTTTGCCCATTGGCAATCTCATTGAGTAAGCTTGTGAATCTTTGAATAGCATACTCTTGTATTTCCGGATCCACTCCTCTTTCAAATCGCATGCTCGCTTCACTATGCAGACTGAGAGATCTTGCTCTTCCCATAATGGTTTCGAAATTGAAGTAAGCCGATTCAATAACGATGTTTTGTGTGCTGTCAGAAATACCTGAGTTCAAGCTCCCCATGATCCCAGCAATCCCAATGCACTTTTTCTCATCAGCAATAACAAGAAAGTTCGAGTCTAGGTTTTTTCTACTTCCATCAAGTATATCTATGACCTCATTGTCTTTTGCTCGCCTAACAATGATCTTTGTATTGATTTTATCTAGGTCATAAGTATGCAGTGGTTGTCCGGTCTCAACCATTACGTAATTAGCAATATCAACAATTGCATTGATTGACTTATAGCCCGATTGTTCTAGTTTTTTTATGAGCCATTTAGGCGTCTTTGCATCGTTGTTAATTGATTTTATGACTCTGGTCATAAACACAGGAGAATCTTTTTTGGCTTTTACGTCCACACTCATGGTTTCATTGTGATGAATTTCTGGATCGATCTGTTTATTGTTTATAATTTTTGAATTGTCGAGGGCACTGATCTCTTGAACAATCCCTTTGTAGCTAAAACAGTCAGCACGATTGGGCGTCAACGTTATATCAAGAATATATTCGCCTTTTTGTTTTTCAATCTCCGATTCTATTCCAGAGAGTGTTAAAAGGTCAGATAGCTCACTTGCGCTATAGTCTTTCTTAAATGATTCATTCAGCCATGTAACAGGTAGCTTCATATCTAAAACTGATTTAAAAAGTTAAGATCGTTCTCATAAAATGATCGAATGTCTTTGATGCCGAATTTCAACATTGCTAATCGTTCGACACCCATACCAAATGCATATCCACTATAGATTTCTGTATTGATACCCAGATTTTCAAGAACTTTTGGGTGAACCATGCCGCACCCAAGAATCTCCAACCATTTTTTGTCTTTGGATAATATGTCTACTTCTGCTGATGGCTCAGTGAAAGGGAAATAAGAGGGCCTAAACCGAACTTCAGTATTTGCCTCAAAGAATGTATTAATAAACTGATGCAGTATTCCTTTCAGATGACTGAAATTTATTCCTTTGTCTATAACGAGGCCCTCAATTTGATGGAACATTGGTGTATGCGTTATATCTGAATCCCTTCGATAAACTTTACCAGGAGCAATGACCCTTATCGGAACGCCCTCTTTCTCCATACTTCGAATTTGAATTGGAGAGGTATGGGTTCTTAAAAGAAATTCAGAGTTGAAATAAAAAGTATCATGCATGGCTCTGGCAGGATGATTATGAGGAATGTTTAGAGCAGTGAAGTTATGATATTCATCTTCAATTTCTGGTCCATCTTCAACTGCAAACCCTGCCCCATAAAAGATTTCCTCAATTTCCAAAAGTGTCTTTGTTACTGGGTGCCTATGCCCTTGAAAATTACGTCTACCAGGGAGTGTTACATCTAATTTTTTGTCATCGATGCTTTGGTTGATTTCTTTTTTTTGCAGAAAGGCTTTTTTCTCAGACAGTTCTGCTTGAATCAAAGATTTAATTTCATTGATCCTTTTTCCGTAAGCAGGTCGCTCTTTTGGATTTATACCAGGCAGCGACTTAAGGGCAGCTGTGATGGATCCCTTTTTTCCGAGATATTTGACTCTGAGTGAATCGAGCTCATTTGTTGATGAACATTTTTTTATATCTTGGATTGCTGATTTTGACAGATCTGAAAGATTGTCAGTCATCAGGCATTCTCTAATGCAACTTTAGCCTTGTCTGATATGACTTTAAATGCTTCTGCATCATGGACGGCAAGATCCGCGAGCATTTTTCGATCAATTTCAACGCCTGCTGACCTAAGTCCATGCATTAACTTGCTATATGAGAGATTATTTACTCTAGCAGCTGCATTGATTCTAACAATCCAGAGTGCTCTGAATGTACTCTTCTTCTTTTTTCTGTCTCTATAGGCATACTGGCCTGCTTTGGTTGCAGCTTGTTTTGCTACCTTGATTAGACGACTTCTGGCACCGTATTGACCTTTGGTCTTTTTGAGCACCTTTTTGTGTCTAGCTTTCGATGTTACGCCTCTTTTTACTCTAGCCATTGGTCTATCCTATTATATTAACTGTAAGGCAAAAGTTTCTTTACACTCTTCATATCCCCATCCGCGATCAAAGAGGACTTCCGAAGTTGCCTTTTTCTCTTAGTGCTTTTTTTTGTGAGGATATGGTTCAAGTGAGATGAACTTCGCTTGAATTTTCCGCTACCCGTTTTTTTGAAACGTTTGGCGGCTCCTTTATTTGTTTTTAACTTTGGCATAATTAATATCTCAATTGTTTTTTGGGGCAACCACCGTTATGAGCTGTCTCCCCTCAAATTGGACTTCCTGCTCAACAGATGACACTTCCTCTATATCAGTCAGAACCCTTTTTAATAGATCGTGCCCCAACTCAACATGTCTCATTTCTCTTCCTCTGTACCTCAATGATATTTTTACTTTATTTCCTTGGTCTATGAAGTCTCTGATTTTATTTACTTTGACCTCATAGTCTCCTTTTTCAATCAATGGTCTAAATTTTATCTCTTTGACCTGAATTGTTTTTTGTTTCTTTTTTGCCCCTTGCGATTTTTTCTTTTGCTCAAATAGATATTTTCCATGGTCTAAAATTTTGCACACAGGCGGTTCTGTATTGGGTGAAACTTCAACTACATCGAGTCCTTTGGCCGCTGCCATCTCTATGGCTTCATTTATCGGCAAAATACCTAATTGATTGCCCTCTTCATCTATTAATCGAATTTCAGAAGCTCTTATTTGACCATTCTTCCGAATCCTTTTTTTAGCAGCGATATTTTTTCTCCTTAATTTTTAATTTCTTCGGCAACTGTTTCCAAAAAATCTTTCATCTTCATATTGCCTAAATCATCACCCTTTTGTGTCCTGATCGTGATTTCTTGATCGCAAACCTCTCGGTCACCCAAAACAATCATGTAAGGTACCTTATTTAAGGTGTGATCGCGAATTTTAGAGCCTATTTTTTCGTTTCTCAAGTCAATTTCTACTCTTAGGCCATTTTTTTTCATAATTTCATGAACTGAACGTGCATAATCATGTTGTTTTTCATTGATTGGCAAGACGGAAACTTGAATGGGCGCAAGCCACAAAGGAAATTTTCCAGCGAAATGTTCAACTAAAATTCCAAAAAATCTCTCCACAGAACCAAGCAGTGCTCTATGAATCATAATGGGGTAATATTTCTTCCCATCGTTTCCGATGTATCTCATGTCAAACCGCTCAGGCAGATTGAAATCCAGTTGTATGGTAGAGCATTGCCAGAGTCTCCCGATAGCATCTTTGATTTTTATGTCAATTTTTGGTCCATAAAATGCACCGCCGCCCTCATCGAGTTCGTAATTAAGCCCTTTTTCATCCAACGCCTTAATCAATGCTTCGGTTGCTTTATCCCAAATCTCTTCACTGCCAACATACTTTTCTGGTCTGGTTGCAAGATGTATCTCAAACTCTTTAAAGGTAAATTTATTGAGCATATTTATTGCCAGCCCGAGTATTTCACTGATTTCTTGTTCAATTTGTTCTTCTGAGCAAAATATATGTGAATCATCTTGCGTGAAGCCTCTTACTCTCATGAGGCCATGCAGTGCGCCAGTCATTTCATGCCTATACACAGTACCTAACTCAGCCCATCTAATGGGCAAGTCTCTATAGGATCTCAGCTTATCTTTGTAAATAAGAACATGAAATGGGCAATTCATTGGCTTTAAGCGATAGGATTGATTTTCATCATCTATTGGTTTGTACATTGACTCTTCATAAAAATCGGTGTGCCCCGAGGTTTGCCAGAGTGTGTCCAATGCAATATGAGGCGTGTATAAGAGCTCATAACCAGCTTTATCGTGTTCTTCTTTCCAGTATTTCTCAATCGCATTTCTGATCCTTGCTCCATTTGGATGCCAAAACACAAGTCCACCACCCGCGTCTTCTTGAATGCTAAATAAATCCAAATCCTTGCCGATTCTACGGTGATCTCTTTTTTCAGCTTCTTCAAGCTGTGTCATGTATTGATCTAATTCTTTTTTATTTCTCCATGCTGTGCCATAAATTCTTGTCAGCATTTCATTGTTCGAATCACCCTTCCAATATGCACCTGAAACCTTGGTTAGCTTAAAGGCTCCTGCGTGAGACAAACTTGGAAGATGTGGACCTCTACAGAGGTCGATAAAGTCTGCATCTTCATTTGAATAAATTTGAAAATCATCGGATTGCTCAGATTCTCTGATGATTTTTATTTTGTAGTCTTCAGACTTCCTTTCAAACTGGGCAATGGCATTCTTTTCATTGTGATACGATTTCTTAATCTCAGATTCTTCTTTAATGATTCTCTTCATTTCTTCTTCAATCACAGGAAGGTCATCAGTTGAGATGGCACTCTTTGTAAGAAAATCATAATAAAAGCCGTTTTCAATGGTTGGTCCAATTGCCAGCTTTGCATCGGGATAGATATTTTTGATTGCCAGAGCGAGCACTTGTGCGGCAATCGTATGCCTCATTACCTCAAGGCCTTCATCCGAATCTACAGTGATGATTGATACTGAGCAATCGCCATTAATCGGATCGCTCAAATCCCTCTGTACACCATCAATGTTTACAGCAATTGCGCTTTTAGTAAGGCCTGGGCCAATTGACAAGGCAACATCAAGGCCTGTTGCGCCCTTTGGTAATTCCTTAATGGATTCATCTGGCAATGTTATTTTCATAAATATGTTCTTGATGCACTTAGTGATTAATGATTGTAACTGATACAGATTTGAAAGATGGGGTTTTACTTCTCAGATCATTGCTCTGAGGTATAAGAATATTTGCTTCAGGCATATATGTCATTACATTTCCAGGCTTGATGTCATACTCAGCTAGCCTCAGAGCTTCTAATGACCCAGTATCATTTTTAACATCTACTATGGACCCATCTGAAAGACCCAGTTTTTCTATATCTTCAGCACTGATGTACAAGACGTTTCTTGATGTCTGATTTCTAAAGACATCGGCTTCATCATAAATCATTGTATTGAACTGACCCCTGCTTCTCACTGATGAAAGATTGAATGAATTTGTCTCAAATTTTGTGCTCCATTTAGTTTGACTCGGTATCGTAAACTTATAATGCTGACCTCCAGCTTCTGAATGATTTGATTCATCAGTAATTTTAACTGTTGGTTTTGCATTCTCGTTGGTCCCAAAATTTGGAAGCAGTTGTTTTATCGAGCTCATTATGTCCATGTCTTTACTGAAGTGGTTAAAAGTTAAATCCTTTCTATCAATTGTTTTTGTTGCGATATCGGCAATAATTTCAACTTCAGTTTTAAGGACTTGTAAAGATGTTTCTTTATCATGAACTCTAGACGGGAGGATCAAGTTCTCATTATCTATGCCAAATAAATTAGTTTCATTTATTGTTGAGTTAACCATCACCTTAAATGGAATCCTATCAAGCGCTTTTTCAGAAAAATCTCTATCTGGATTTACGGAGAATAAATTACCTCCAAGTAAAAAAGCAAAATCAATCGCTTCGTGATGAGCCGCTTGCATGCATGACAATGTGCCGTTTGATTTGTAGTTTGAGAATTCGATATCGTAAGTATTTACAAAAGATTCAAATATTCTTTTTTTTGTAGTCGTGTCGAAACCCATAAATGGCAATTGGGGTGCATTATCATGCCAACGAAGCGGTAATAGTCCTTTCCCTTTACCTCTTGTCATGTTTCTTAAAATGGCTAAGTTTATTATTGATTCAACATTGTCTGTTCCGTTTGCATGATGAGTCAGCCCCATGCCCCAAGAAAAAACCGTTCTCTTCGATGATAGGTATTGATCGCATATATCATTAATTTCTTTACGATCAACTCCGGATCTCATTTCTATGAGTTCCCACGAGAGGCTGCCTATGAAATCTTTATATTTTTTATAGCCAGTTGTATTCTTGACTTTATATAAGTCGACTTGATCGCTCTCAATAAGGTACTTTGAAAATCCGGAAAATAATGCAACATCTCCACCTATATTTGGTTGACAATAGTGAGACGTGAGTTTGTTCAACTCAGGTTCAATTGATGGGTTGATCGCAATGATATTGTTTCCATTCTTTTTGTGATGTTGGAGAATCTCAGCAAACTTTGGGTGATTTGATGTTGGATTTGCTCCGATCACAAAAATTAAATCTGAATTCAACAAAGCATCATATGGGATGGGCTTATTATCAGGACCCAGTGAGGCGTTTAATGCGATACCTGATGCTTCATGACAATAATTGGAACATGTATTTACATGATTGCATCCTATTGCTCTTGCAAACAGATCCAGCATGAATGCAGCCTCATTGGATGATCGTCCCGATGCATAAAAGAAACTTTTCGTTGGGTCGGCACTTTGAATCTTTTTTGCAATGATTTCCATTGCTCTTTTGTAATTAATTACCGAATACGTTTCATCAGTGCTGGATTTATACAACGGATATTGAATTTCACCCAATTCAAAGAGCTCCTTAGCAGACATTTTTTTTAGTTCAGACAATCTGACTGTTTCAAATAAATCAGGAGCAATGTATTTTCGATTATTTTTTGATGTCATATCCATAGGCTGTGGATCATTGGGTTATGATCTGTTCCATTTGATTCACTTCATTTGCTTTATTTTCTTGCCATTTTGAACGGTATGAAGCCGGTTCCACCTCAACCGCAGTTACTTTATATTCAGGACAATTTGTTGCCCAATCACTATTTTCCGTTGTAACAACATTTGCTCCAGTCTCTGGATTATGAAAAGTGGTATATACCACACCGGGTGGTATCTTCTCGGTTATGTAGGCTTTGAGGGTAGTTCCACCTTTTCTGCTCCTGAGAAGGACCAAAGAATTGTCTGAGATTCCTCTCATATTTGCATCAGAAGGATGAATTTCAAGAACATCTTCATTAGACCACTTATTGTTGTGAGTTCTTCTTGTTTGTGTTCCTACATTGTATTGAACGAGATTTCTTCCAGTGGTTAATAGCAATGGGAACTTCCTATTCGATTTCTCGGTAGTGGGGATAAAATCAGTGATCATGAATTGCCCTTTTCCTCGAACAAACTCATCCACGTGCATGATTGGCGTCCCCTCAGGTGCTTGTTCATTGCAAGGCCACTGAACACTCCCAAGCTTGTCTAATTTCTCAAATGAGACACCATTGAATGTCGGTGTTAACTCTGCAATTTCATCCATTATTTCATTGGATGATTTAAAATTCATTTTATAACCCATCGCATTTGCTAATTCTTGGGTGATTTCCCATTCATGCTTCCCAGTGATTGGTTTCATCACAGGCCTGACTCTATTGATTCTTCGTTCAGCATTTGTAAATGTTCCGTCTTTCTCAAGAAATGAAGTTGCCGGTAAAAAAACATGCGCATATTTTGCCGTTTCCGTTAAGAAGAGATCCTGAATAACAACACATTCCATTGATGAGAAGGCTTCTTCAATGTGTTGCGTGTTGGGTTCGGATTGAACAAAATCCTCTCCGTGTACGTAAATGCCTTTGAATCCACCCCCGACTGCTGCATCGAACATATTCACGGATCGCATGCCTGGTTTGTCTTGGATATTAGCCTTCCATTTTGCTTCAAATAATGATCTGGTCTCTTCATCTTCAATTGGCCTATACCCTGGCAGTTCATGCGGAAAAGATCCCATATCACAGGATCCCTGAACATTATTCTGACCCCTTAGTGGGTTTACGCCTGCTCCGATAAAGCCTATATTTCCAGTTGCCATTGCAAGATTTGCCATGCCCATAACCATCGTTGAACCTTGAGAATGTTCTGTGACACCCAAACCATAATAAATGGCACTTCTATTGCCTTGAGCATACAAACGGGCTGCTTTTTTAATTAGCTCAGCACTCACACCAGTAGGTTTTTCAGCTGCTTCGGGAGAGTTTGAATCGTCTTTGATGAATTCTAACCAATCATTGAATGAAGATTCTTCGCATCTTGTTTTAACATAATCAAGGTCAATTAAACCTTCTTTGACAACAACATGAGAAAACGCATTAATTAAAGGGACGTTCGACCCTGGGAGAATGGGCAAGTGATAGTCTGCTTTGATGTGAGGGGATTTGACGATTTCGGTCTTTCTTGGATCAACGACTATTAGTTTTGCCCCTTCTCTGATTCTTTTCTTCATTTGTGATGCAAATACAGGATGGCCAACGGTTGGATTAGCTCCAATCACTAAGATGACATCCGAGTGCTGAACGCTATCGAAGTGCTGAGTTCCCGCTGAAGTTCCAAAAGTTTGTTTTAGACCATACCCTGTTGGTGAGTGACATACCCTTGCACAAGTATCAACATTGTTATTTCCAAATGCAGTTCTGATCATTTTTTGAACAATATATACCTCTTCATTGGTGGTTCTCGACGAGGTGATTCCACCGATGGAATTGGTTCCATATTGATTTTGAATCTTCTTAAATTTATCAGCAGCAAATTGAATTGCTTCATTCCAAGAAACTTCCTTCCATGAATCACCGATACTGTGCCTGATCATCGGCTTTGTGACCCTGTCTTGATGGTTCGCATAACCCCAGGCAAAACGTCCTTTTATACAACTGTGTCCTTTATTGGCTCCACCATCCTTATAAGGGACCATTCTGACAACTTCATTATTATTAATTTCTGCCTTGAATGAACAACCTACTCCGCAATATGCACAAGTAGTGAGAACAGTACTGTCTGGCATGCCTTTTTCAACAACAGTTTTTTCAAGAAGACTTCCTGTAGGGCATGCTTGAACGCAAGCGCCACAAGACACGCATTCTGAATCAAAGAAATTTTTAGAAACACCCGGTTTAACTTTTGATTCAAAGCCTCTTGATTCAATTGACAGTGCAAATGTACCTTGGACCTCATTGCAAGCCCTTACACACCTTGAACAAACAATGCATTTATCAGGCTCAAAGGTGAAGTATGGGTTCGATTCATCGACATCAACGCCCAAATGATTGCTGCTGCTATCAGAAGTGTATTTTGATGATGCTAATTGATTGTCTTTAAATAAATCGTGGTCTATGGCTTGATCCTGTAGGCTACAATCTCCATCGCTGGCACAGGTATTACAGTCTAAAGGGTGATCCGATATATACATTTCCAGTAGATCTTTTCGAAAGGTGGAAAGCCCAGAATTCTGTGTTATCACTTTCATTCCTTCGGTGAGTGGTGTTGTGCATGAAGAGGGGTAGCCATCCCCACTCCTGCCTTCAAAATCAATAATACAAAGTCTGCATGAGCCAAAAGATTTAATATTGTCAGATGCACATAAGCTTGGAATATCAACACCAACCATTGCAGCAGCTCTCATAATTGACGTACTTTCTGGAACAGTGATTTCTATTTCATCAATATATCCAGTAACAGTCTTTTCAGACTTTACAATTGGTGTGCCAAAGTCTTTTTCTTTTAAAAGCGTCATTCGTCAATTAATTCATTTGGAAAGTTATTGATTATAGAATAGATCGGATTGGGCGTCATTCCTCCCATTGCACAGAGCGAAGTCGCCTCCATTGTTTTGCATAATTCATTAAGAAGGATTGAATCCTCTTTTGAGGAGCTATTTTTTTGTAGACGATCAATTATTTCGACTCCCCTAATGGATCCAATTCGACATGGCGTGCATTTTCCACATGATTCTTTTGCACAAAACTCCATTGCAAATTTTGCCTGTTCAGACATATCGACAGTATCATCGAAGATTACAATTCCTCCATGTCCAACAGATCCTTTGATGGTTTGTAATGATTCAATGGTGAGTTTTGTTGACATCATTTTTGAAGACAAATAAATACCAAGAGGTCCACCTATCTGTATAGCATGAATCGGCATTCCTGTTTTTGTGCCTTTTCCATAGTTCTCAATTATTTCACCAATTGTAATATCAAAACCGGTCTCTACTAATCCTGATTGTTGGATATTTCCACATAACTGAAATGGCATTGTTCCGGTTGATTTTCCAGAACCAAGGTCAGAAAAATCAGAATGTGAACCATTCAGTAATGGCGGGATTGTGGCAAGAGTGACGACGTTATTTATTAAAGTAGGTCTATCAAATAGTCCGTTAATCGCTGGCAGGGGCGGCTTTGATCGGACGAGCCCTCTTCGACCTTCAATGCTTTCCATCATGGCCGTTTCTTCGCCGCAAACATAAGAACCTGCTCCAATCCTTAGGTCAATATCAAAATCAAAATCACTGGATTGAATATTCTTTCCTAAAAAATTATTTTTTCTTGCGATTTCGATGGCTCTTGTCAGGTATGTTTTTGCAAGTGGATATTCAGATCTAAGATAGATAAATCCCTTTGAGGCTCCAACAGCAAAGGCTGCAATTGTCATCCCTTCAATTAAAGCAAAAGGATCTGATTCCATAATGAGTCGATCAGAGAAAGTCCCTCCGTCTCCTTCATCTGCATTACAGGCTAAATATTTTAAGGAGTTATCTTGATCACTAACCGTTTGCATTTTTATACCGGTTGGAAAAGCAGCACCGCCTCTTCCTGTAAGGCCTGATTTCTTTATTTTATCTATGATCGTTTGTTGATCTAGGTTTAGAGCATTTTTTAAAGCGCTGTAACCACCGCTGTTTTGATAAAAAGAAATATCCAGGGGGTCATCCATGCCAATTCGTGAAAAGACGATTCTCTTTTGTTTTTTGATGAAATCTATTTCTCTGATATCAAATGGCTGCCTGCTTTCAAAATCTTTTAAGAAGTCATCGATGGTGTTGAATGTTGAAAGATCAACACTCTTATAGCACACCCCTTTCCTATGACCTTCTTTTTCTACTTCTATGAACGGTTCAAGCCAGAATGCTCCCCAAGAACCGTTTCTGATGATCCGAGCTTCTTCAATGCCTTTTAATCGACTAATTGTTCTGTGTGCTTCAATTGCCCCAACTGAGTTTGAGGCTGTTTCATTAGGGATATATATTTTTATCGGAGTATTCATCAGCTATTCACTCAATATTATCAAGAAAGCTCAGCACCTTATCTTTATCTGCTTCACCAATAACAGTCTGATTGATCATCACTGAAGGACCAAGAGCACAGTTTCCCAAACAAAAAACTTCTTTAAGGGTAATCTTGGAGTCACTTGTTGTCTCTCCTAAGTTCAAACCAAAGTGATCAGTCAAAAGATCTGTCAGTTCTTTAGACTTAAGACTTTGACAAGCCTCTGCTCCGCAAACTCTAATCACATGCTCACCTGAAGGCTCAAGTGTAAAATCGTCATAATATGTTAAAACATCAAGCACCTCGGCTTTGGAATAGTTAAAGGCATGTGCAAGTTCTGATATTGCATTTTTACTGATGTGACCTTCTTGCTCCTGAACCGCATGAAGTGCGGGCATCAACCCGCCTTCAATTTCAGTAAAGGATTTTATGGTTTCTTTAAGCTTTTTCATCAGAATCTACCCATAGCCCATAGCCACCTTGCATGCTATAAACATCATTAAATCCAATATCACAGAAGTGTTGGGCAGCATCTTTACTGGAAACACCTTTGTAGCAATATATTATGGTTGGCTTAGTTTTATCAGCGTTAGTCAGAAAATCATCAATGTTATCGTTTGAAAGATGAACAGCCCCATCAATATGGCTTGCATCAAAGCTTTCATGATCACGAATATCTAATAGATAAATATCAGAAGAAAGTATCTTTTTTGCTTCCTCAATCGAAATATTTTTATAGCTACCCATACAAATTAACCTGTTGTTCGGTTGCTATTATAATTATTATGTTTAGATAACACATCAATTACATGATCAAATGAAAAAATACGACGTCATCATCATCGGCTCCGGCCCAGTTGGCTTAAGTCTCGCAAAAGCGCTTTCTAATTCAGGTTTTAGTGTCTGCGTAATCGATCGCCAGACAAAAGATAATCTATCAGACCCTGCTTACGATGGGCGCGAAATCGCAATCACGCATTTTTCAAGACGAATACTCAAAGACATAGGCTCATGGGACTTAATTGATCAGGACTGTATATCCCATCTCAAAGAAGCAAAGGTTCTTAATGGCCATTCACCCTATTCGCTACACTTTAATTTTGAGGAAACGAATCAAACAACACTAGGTTATTTGATACCGAATCATAGAATCAAGTCAGCGGTCTTCAACTCAATCAAAGATGATCCAATGATCTCATTTATCGAGAGAGCAACCTCGAAGTCACTTTCCATTGATGGTGATGGAGTCGAAGTTGAACTGGAGTCGGGAGATATCATCCGTGGTGAGCTATTGGTGGCTGCTGACGGACGACTCTCTGGATCAAGAAGGCAAATGGGAATTCCTGTAGAAGTTAAGGATTTTGGAAAAATCGTTATTGTGTGCAAAATGAATCATGAAAAGGACCATGAAAATATCGCATATGAATGTTTCCATTATGGGAGAACATTGGCGGTATTGCCAATGGTTGGAAAACAGTGTTCGGTTGTTATTACGATACACACCGATAAGGCTAAAGAGATCTTAGATCAGGATGACAATGCATTTAGTGAAGACATCTCAGAGAGGTTTAATCATCGATTGGGTAAAATGTCCGTGGCTTCAGAAAAATTTTCATACCCACTATTAGCCTGCCATGCAGATCATTTTCATGCGGAACGTTTTGTTCTAGTCGGTGATGCATCCGTTGGAATGCATCCGGTTACAGCACATGGCTTTAATCTCGGCTTAAGAGGCATTGATACGCTGACAAGAATACTCAATGAAGCAAAGACAAATAATGAGCCATTCTATACGCATGACATCCTAAAGAAATACAATCAGACACATCAAATGAATACAAGAACCCTCTATTATGGAACCAATTTGATCGTAGACTTATTTAACTCTGAACGGTCAGCTGCGAAATTTATGAGACGATTTGCACTTCGATTTGGTAACAATGTATGGCCGATTAAAAAAATGATCATGGATCAACTTACAGAGACCAAATAAAATAAATCATTAGACAATGCAATCCATAGATAATCTTATGCCATCGAGCTCTCTCATGCTTGTGAGGGATTCAGACCAAGGCGTCCAAGTGTTTTTGATGAAAAGAGCACAAAAAAGCAATTTTGGAGGAATTTGGGTATTTCCTGGCGGCATTCTTGAAAAACAGGACCAGGAGATTGCAACGGAAGATTACTGTAACGGACTTTGTGAAACAGAAGCCAAAGATGTATTGAGCAACGATAGCGAATCTCTGCCCTATTGGATCGCATCCTTGAGAGAAACATTTGAGGAAACTGGTGCTCTCATTGCAAATCGAAATGATAATAATGTTTTCATACCCACAACGATTGAATCTCAACGACTGGTAGAGCTGAGATCTGATTTACTCCATGGAAAGATTTCATTCATTTTTATTTTAGATGAGTTAAAACTTAAAATAGCTCTTGATCGCCTTGTATATGTGTCTCACTGGATCACTCCAAAAGTTGAAACAAAAAGATATACAACCCGTTTTTTTCTGGCACCACTCAATGAAGGTTTTATATTGACTCACGACGGTATCGAAGGAACTGACAGTAAGTGGTTTGGTATTGATGAAGCACTCCGTGCTCATGAGGTAGGAACAATCTCATTGATTATGCCAACAATCAAAAATCTAGAATCCATTTCTGATTTCAAAAATACAGAAGACTTGATGCGCGCTAAGGCTATTGTTAAAACAGAAGATATACCTGCAATTGAGCCAAAATTCTTCATTAAAGATGGCAGATGGGAAGGCCTTTTGCCCGGAGAGCAAGGATATGAGGATCACTAGGATATCCGATGAGATACAAAGACTCACTGCCGATAATGGTGGAGTGTTTACAGGACCTGGAACAAATACCTATCTCATTGGAAATGAAGAACTCTCAATCATAGATCCTGGACCAGACCTGAGTAATCACATTGAGGATATAATGGAACTCGGTGATGGGCGGATTACAAAAATCCTTATAACGCATACTCACCCAGATCATTCGCCCGGAGCCGAGTCTTTGAGTAATGAATTGGGTTTGCCAATCTATGGTTGCATCACCGAGTCTTCTCGATTAAGAGATCTCCCAATCAGCATTCATGAAACAGTCCAACATCGATCAATGATAAAATCATCTGACCATGAGATTATGGCTATCCATACACCTGGCCATGCATCCAATCACTTCTGTTATTTATATAATGGCTTCTTATTTACAGGTGACCACATCATGCAAGGTTCGACCGTTGTTATAGCTCCCCCTGATGGAAATATGACACAATACTTGGATTCACTGGAAATGATCAAAGAATTTACAATTGATACCATTCTTCCCGGTCACGGGGATCCCATACATGACCCATATGATGAAATTGATGCTACGATTGCTCATCGTCTAAAACGTGAAAAGAAGGTCTTAGGTCATTTAAAAGATAATGCCTCTATTGATATCGAATCACTACTGCCTAAAGTTTATGATGATGTGAGTTCGTTGTTGCTCCCGCTCGCACGATTTTCATTGGAGGCACATTTAATTAGATTGATTGAAAACAATCAGGCCACATTTGATGGACAAAGATACTCTCTAATAGAATAATTAACCCATGGATACTTCAATACTAATATCACTGGCCGTTCCCGTCTTCTTCTTGATGATTGCTATAGAGCTGATTTATGGTTATGCGGCCGGAAAAAATAACTATCGGCTGAATGATTCAATAGCCGCAATATCATTAGGATTAATCAGCCGGATCCCCCCGATGCTTAACTTAGGTTTACAAACTGTTGTATGGACGAGTATCGCGACCCATTACAGCCTCCAACTTCTTCCCAAAGAAAGTTGGTTGACTTGGTTAGTGGCCTTTGTGCTTTACGATGTCTGCTATTATTGGATGCATAGAATGAGCCATGAAATAAAGTTACTGTGGGCTTCACACGTCGTGCATCATCAAGGAGAAGAGTACAACTTAAGCACAGCACTCAGGCAAACAAGCACCGGATGGCTCTGGAAGTGGATTTTTTATACTCCAATGTTCTTTGTGGGCATTCCTGGAGAAGTCTTCTTTACAGTGGCTGCTGTAAATTTACTCTACCAATTTTGGGTCCACACAGAGCACATAGGCAGATTGGGCATTTTCGAGTACATTTTTATAACGCCATCGAATCACCGTGTGCACCATGCGCAGAATCCTGAATATATTGATGCAAATTATGGCGGAGTATTCATCCTCTGGGACAGAATATTTGGAACATTTATAGAAGAAATGGATGAACTTAAACCCACGTATGGAACGGTCAAACCTTTGAGAAGCTGGAATCCCATTTGGTCAAACCTTGAGATCTATCATCAAATGATCAGAGATAGCTTTTACACCAAAGGAATTAAAAATAAATTGAGAGTTTGGTTTTCCAGTACGAGATGGAGACCGGATGATGTTTTAGAGATGTTTCCTCATTTCTCCAATGACATGAATAGCTTTGTTAAATATGACCCCGAATGTGACTCTGCAACCAAAACATTCTCTTTAATACAGTTCACCAACAATAGCATTATTTCAACAGCATTGATCTTTACAGTCTCAGATCAGTCATATGCAATCACTTGGATGGTTGCTGCAATGCTTGTCTTTTCAACAACCTTGGTCAATCTAATTCTCGAAAACAAACAATGGGCTGTTAATCTCGAAATCATAAGATCGTTATTCGTTGTTACGGCATATCTGAGTTTTAACACTCAACCATCAGTGCTGACAATAGATCTATTCTTCTATCAAGCTTTGATGAGTATTTTTTATTTACTCATTTTTCTCCCAATCAACAATAGATTATCCATCATCAAATAGATTTATTCATGGATTTACTCTTTCAAGTCATTGCAATTGCAATACCGGTTATTTATGCCATCACGGTCCATGAGGTTGCACATGGTCTCATTGCAAAAGGGTTTGGTGACTTAACCGCTTCAAGACAAGGCCGTCTGACGCTTAACCCCATTGCTCATATTGATTTGGTTGGGACAGTCATATTGCCTGCTGTTTTAGTATATCTAGGTGGGTTGGTATTTGGATGGGCCAAACCCGTACCAGTCAACCCATACAATTTTCAGAATCGAAACAGAGCGATGTTTTTTGTTGCTCTGGCAGGACCTGTTTCAAATCTAATAATGGCAATAATATGGTCCATCGTATTCATGCTTTATTCATCTTTATCAATTCAAAGCCTTGTCACTGAAAGACTCACCGAACTGTTTGCAATGATGTGTTGGTATGGAGTTTTTATTAATCTCCTTTTAATGTTCTTTAACCTACTTCCAATTCCTCCATTGGATGGAGGCAGGGTTCTGAGATCAGTTCTTTCAGGTAAAAACGGAGTATTAATTGACCAGTTTGAGCCCTATGGAATATTTTTAGTCATCGGCCTCCTCTTTTTTGGGATTTTAGATCCATTGTTTTCACTAGTGCAGTCCTTAACTAGATTCATGCTTTAATAGTCAGATGTGCCGACTCACTTTCAAATATATTTTAGGATTATTAGCGACAGTAATTCTCTGTATAAATACTTCTGTTGTAGTCTCTAGTGACAACGGTGCAAATGCATTCGAGAAAATAAAGTCCCTTGAGTCTGAAAACTTCAGCACCCGTGTTCGATTCATTGTGATTCACTATACGAGTATTGATTGGGAAAACTCTCTAAAAGTACTGACTCAGGAACAATATGGAGTTAGCTCACATTATCTGATTCCTGAAACTGGCGATGACACCTATTTGGATCAAATCAAAGTTTTTCAGTTGGTTAATGAGGAGGATCGAGCATTTCATGCTGGAATAAGCCGTTGGGAGAAGCGAACAAATATCAATGATCAATCAATCGGTATTGAACTCGTTAATCAGGCTGAATGCACCATTAGACAAGGCTCGAAATATGATTACACAAATAACTTTATCTGCCTTTTCCCGCCGTTTGATGACGACCAGATTGATGCATTGATTATGCTCTTAAAAGACATTCTCTCAAGGCATGACGAAATCAGGCCAACGTATATCATCGGCCACTCAGATATTGCTCCCAATAGAAAATACGATCCTGGGCCAAAGTTTCCATGGAAAAGGCTTTATGAAAATGGCATTGGAGCGTGGTATGACGATGAAACATATATGAAATATAAAAAGAAATTCAGACGAAAAAAGCCAAGTATCGGTCAAATTCAATGCGCTTTAAAAAAATATGGTTACGGGATAGAGATAACCGGAGAAATGGACGAGCAAACTTTTTATGTGATCAGAGCATTTCAATACCACTTCACACCGGATCAGTCGTTCGACAAAGTTTCAACTGAAATGGTATCTGCACTTTGGGCTTTGCTTGAAAAATATTTCCCCGACACAAACATTGATGATAGGTTGGTTGATTGCGATAACAATTAATTCGGTTTTTAACTATGAAAAAGATTCTATTTATAATCCCTCTCTTTATATTTCTTCATGCAGAGGGGTATTCTCAAAGCATATTAATTAAGCCAAAACAAGTCCTTGATGTTAGAACCGGTGAGATCATTATTGGTGCAGGCATCCTTGTTGAAGACGGGTTCATCACAAAAGTCTCAAAGAATATTCCAGCTCTGGACGGATATGAGGTCATCAGCCTACCAGAGACAACGATCCTTCCTGGTTTAATGGATTCTCATGTCCATTTAACAGGAAATACTGACCTCAAGGGATATGAAGGAATTTCAGAGTCCTCATATCTAGCAGCTATTTATGGCGTCAAAAATGCCAAACAGACTCTAATGGCTGGATTCACGACAGTCAGGAATGTGGGCGCAGCGAATTATGCTGATGTGGCATTGAGGGATGCCATTGATCAAAAGGCAATCATAGGCCCTACTCTCCTTGTATCCGGCCCCCCCCTTGGAATCACCGGTGGTCATTGTGACAGCAATATTCTCCCAGCGGAATACGAAAACAAAGCACAAGGCGTGGCTGATGGACCTTGGGAAATTCGAAAAAAGGTTAGAGAGAATAGGAAGTACGGTGCTGACCTGATTAAATATTGTGCCACTGGCGGTGTAATGTCAAAAAATACAAATCTCAATAATAGGCAATACACGCTTGAGGAAATGAGAGCGATCGTTGATGAGGCTCACACTCATGGAATGAAAGTTGCTGCACACGCACACGGGTTAGAAGGCATCAGAATGGCAATTGATGCAGGTGTCGACTCGGTCGAGCATTCGAGTTTGATTGATCAGGACACCATCAGGCATGCGATTGCGAAAGGCGTTTTTTTGTCAATGGATATATATGTTTCTGATTATATACTTGGGGAAGGCGCTAAAAACGGTATTCCAGAATATGCTCTTAAAAAAGAAAGAACAGTTGGACGAAAGCAAAGGGAGAATTTCAAAATGGCAGTAGAAACGCGTGCCAAAATGGTTTTTGGAACGGATGCTGGGATATACCCACATGGAAAAAATGCCAGACAATTTAAATACATGGTCCAATGGGGCATGACTCCAATACAGGCTATCCAGGCGGCAACCATTAATACAGCGGAGCTTTTTGGGCTTGCAAATGTTGGTGAGATAAAAGAGTCTTATGAAGCTGACATCATAGGAGTCAAAGGAGATCCAATTAAAGATATCTCAGTACTGGAAAGGGTCCATTTCATTATGAAGGAAGGTCAGATCATTAAATAAAAAAAAAGCCCGCTTCCACGGGCTTTTTTCAATTTGCTACTCTCATTAGAAGCTTCTTGAGTAAGACAAAGCTATTGTTCTAGGTGGTATCCATTGTAGATAGTTCCTGGCACGATAACTTGGAGATTCTGCAGAGAATCTAAACGCCTCGGTTCGTTCATCAGTGAGGTTGCTGATCGAAAGTTGAACACGAGTGTTTTCATCTAATTCTACACCAAGATTAAAATTTACCTGTGTATAACTCGGTGACATGTCTTCGCGATCCATTGCAAAGGTCGCAAAACTTTCACCGTAGTAGTTAAAGTCAGCTCTAGCAAAGGCAGGTGATGCAAACATTTCAAAGTCATATGAAAGACCAAGAGACATCTGCTCTTCTGCAATATTTGGAAGCCTGTCTCCTGCAGATGCTCCCAGTGATGAAATATCGTTTGCAATCTCAGCACTGATGAAGCTTCCTGTAACATCAAGCACAAGGTTCTCAGAAATATCATAAGAGAAATCAAGCTCTATCCCAGACGTTTCTGCTTCACCACCATTGTAAGTGAAGGACCATCCACATGCAGGCCTGACTGTGACTTGAATTCCAGTCCAGTCAACCCAGAAATACGTTGCATTTAAAGTGTAATTATTACCCCTCGTTTTTATACCAATTTCGGAATTTTCCGCTTCATCGGATGTATATCTTCTTTTAAAACCAGCAGCTTCAGGATCGTTTGCACAAAAGAATGGAAGTGCAGCATTGTTTCCACCAGATCTATAACCCACTGATGACACAGCAAATAGAGTCAAATCGTCATTGACTTCATATGAGACCGTGTATTTCAAACGATTATCTGATTCTTCACCATTTTCTTCAGAGCATGTTACTCCAACAGCTTCAGTTCCGTCACAACCTGTGTTATCAGGATCTTCATAGAAAAGTCCATATTCGGATGCTTTAAAGCCGTCTGACAACTCAAAATCTCTCATACCTACTGTGAATGTCCAGTTATTGATCGAATAGTCAACAGAACCGTATAAAGCTTTTTCTTCAGCATAGTTATAGTAGTTATAACTTCCATAAACCATGAATCCACTGTTGCCTCTAAACTGAGTGTCACCATATGGTGAAACATAAAATGAGGGATCATAAGTGCCATCATGTGAGGTAAATCCCATATAACCAAGATAATCGAGTCCATCGGTATCAGTTACTTCCCATTCTGTAACACTATTAGGTGCATCTTCATAATCAGTCTTGAAGTATCCCACTGTCCATTGTATTGGACCATCTGTGGCAGATGAGAACCTGATTTCTTGAGTGTCACGACTGCCATCACCATAGTAAAAAAGGTCATCGACAAAAAGGTCATCGGTATCAATTCTCGACCAGTCAGTGACATAATAATCATCAAAATCATAATCAGCGAGAATTAGCATTCCAGTGAATGTTTCAAAATCGTATTCCACTGTTAACGAAGTAACGGTAGATTCAACATCATATGTTTCATCGGTGAAAGAGTAAAATGCAAGGCTTTCATCATAACCACTTAAATCACCACCAGCTGTAGCGTAGACTCTTGAACAAGTATCGCCGTAGTACCAAGCTGAATCGTAGTTACAATTTGGATCAACGATATCTGCTGTTCCAGGTTTATCTGCATTTCCCTTTTCTTTTTGACCAAAATCAAAACGCTCTCTTTTCATAACCATTGCATTGACGTCCAATGGACCGTTTTGATATCTGAACATCAATCTGTATTCATCATCGTCTTGTGTGCCGATATCTTTTCGACCGTTCGCAACGTTTTGGTAGATTCCAGGATCTTTCTGAGATGTGTAGACTGCTCTCATGGCAAAGTTATCAGAGAGAGGAACATTGAGCATCAAATTGTAGTTATAACCGCTGTCATCGGCTAATTTTTTGTCTACGTATTCTATGGTGACGTCACCTTCAAATTCGTCAAACTGAGGTATATTTGTAATATACCTTATCGTTCCACCCACAGCATTTGATCCATAAAGGGTACCTTGAGGACCCCTAAGCACTTCAATCCTCTCAATATCATACAGATTGGTCATGCCCATGGAGATTTCACCCATATAGGTATTAGACGTTCCAGATGAAACTTGAGCTGTACCGGTATTTAGACCCCTCATGGTGTAGTATCTGTCTCCACCAGGAGTCGATACACCCGCAAGTGTCCTCAAATAATCTTCAGGCTTGTATATGCCTCTTGCAGTCATAACATCGGATGTTAAGACTGAGATATTCATCGGTATATCCTGAACCGTTTGCTCCCTTTTGTTTGCCGTAACTATGATTTCCTCAATTTCCTGAGCAAAAGAAGCTAAAGAAAAAAAGGAGATGTAAAGCGAAGCTAATATATAGTTTTTTAAACAATTCATTAATTTTCCCCCATTGTTTTTGTTAGTCACTCCCCATTTCATCGAATGATGAGCATGAATCTCTAACTGCGGAATCATAACAGAAAAATAAATAAATAAATTTAATTTTGATAAATTTTTTATTAAAAACTTGGTGGGTATATAACTGGTAGGCACGGGCGGACTCGAACCGCCGACCTCTTGCATGTCAAGCAAGCACTCTAACCAGCTGAGCTACGCGCCTCCAGTTAAACCCTTAATTGGACTGTTCAAAGAGATATGTGGTCAGATCATTGAGGTCTTCTTCAATATAACCTGAAGCATGCCAAGATTTAAGTATTCTGTCTAGAATTTCTTCTTTTGTGTTTTCTTCAAAAGTTTTTATATCATGACATCCTTCGCATCCATTTTTTAGAAGTTGTTTTGGTGAATCGAGATACTTATAAAGAAGAATTTGAAGCACTAAAGGGCTCGGAGCTTCATCGGCTAATTTTTTACCGTACTCGAGATCGCCCAATATCTCTGCACTCAAAGGCAAAGTAATAAAAGATATGATTAGAATGACAATTTTGAATTTCAATTTAGATTCTCCATTTCAACATCGTATAAGACTGAGAATATCGAATCAATTTAGATTCGTATTTTTTCAGATGAATCCACATAATTTATACCGAAATTAATTTCTTTAACGAGTTTAATTTCATCTCTGATTTTCGCCGCTTCTTCAAAATCCAAGTCTTTAGCAGCATTGAACATTTTGACTTCAAGCTCCTCGAGAAGTTTTGAAACGTCAGACGGATTATCGGATTGAAGTTGCTTTTTGATCTTATTTGGAATTTTTATAAATTTTCTTGTTTGAGATGGTTTTGCCCCTTCCATGACATCATGGATATTCTTGATGATTGTTTTGGGTTCTATCCCATTATCGATATTAAACTGTATCTGCTTTTCTCTTCTTCGATTTGTCTCTTCAAGGGCATTTTTCATTGAATTGGTTTCTTTATCGGCATACATGATTGCTTTTCCATTGACATTCCTAGCGGCTCTGCCGATTGTTTGAATAAGGGAACCTGCAGACCTTAAGAAGCCTTCTTTATCTGCATCGAGTATTGCAACAAGAGATACCTCTGGTAAATCAAGACCTTCTCGCAATAAGTTGATTCCTACCAATACATCAAATTCACCCAATCTCAGATCTCTCAGTATTTCCGATCGTTCAACCGTATCTATATCAGAATGAAGGTAACGAACCCTAACACGATTGTCGTTAAAATATTCAGCGAGATCTTCTGCCATTCTCTTTGTGAGTGTTGTGACCAGTACTCGTTCACTGTTGTCTGCTCTGATTCTGATCTCTGAGAGTAAATCATCGACCTGATTATTTATAGGCCTGACTTCGACTTCAGGATCAATCAGACCGGTGGGTCGGACAATTTGTTCAGCGACATTGTTTGATTGTTCAAGCTCATAGTCTCTTGGTGTGGCAGACACATAGACTGTTTGTGGTGACATACCATCAAATTCTTCATACATAAGCGGTCTATTATCCAGAGCAGAAGGCAATCTAAATCCATATTCTACGAGTGTGGTTTTCCTGGAATGATCGCCTTTGTACATTCCCCTGAGCTGAGGGATAGTGACGTGGCTTTCATCAATAATGATCAACGAATCATTTGGCAGGTAATCGATTAAGCACGGCGGGGGTTCGCCCTCCCCTCTGCCTGATAAATATCGGCTGTAGTTTTCAATTCCAGAACAGAAGCCAAGCTCTCTGATCATCTCAATATCATACATTGTTCGTTGTTCTAACCGTTGTGCTTCGACAAGCTTATTTTGATCATTTAAATCGATTAGTCGATCCGATAACTCATCTTTTATATGATCAATTGCATTCAACATTACTTCACGAGGAGTGACGTAGTGCGTTTTGGGAAAAATTGTAACTTGCCTAAGCTTTCTCCTGACTTCGCCCGTTAAAGGGTCGAAGAATGAAATGTTTTCAACTTCATCATCAAACATTTCCACCCTAATGGCTTGATTGTCAGAATCTGCTGGGAATACATCAATGACATCTCCCATCACTCTAAACGTGCCTTGCTTAAACTCAATGTTGTTTCTTTGATATTGAAGTTCAGCCAACTTCTGAGTGATTGATTTACTTGATATTCGATCGTTAAGTGATAAATGCAATACCATATTGAGATATTGTTTCGGATCACCAAGACCATATATCGCTGAGACGGATGCCACAATGATCGTATCTTTTCTTTCGATCAGGGCTTTTGTTGCAGATAATCGCATTTGTTCGATGTGTGCATTAACCGATGCGTCTTTTTCAATATAAATGTCTGTAACAGGGACATAAGCTTCCGGCTGATAATAATCGTAGTACGACACAAAGTACTCCACTTTATTTTCAGGAAAATACTCTCTCATTTCTCCATACAATTGAGCTGCAAGTGTTTTGTTCGGTGCCAATAATAATGTCGTTCTCTGAGATTGTTGAATTAAATTAGCGATGGTGAATGTTTTTCCAGAGCCAGTAACACCAAGAAGTGTTTGTTTATGTAGGCCATTATTTAGGCCATTCAATAATGATTTTATAGCATTGGGTTGATCGCCTTTCGGTTGGTAATCAGCTCTCAATTTAAAACAATCATCATTCATAATTTTGTTATTATATCGATCTAAAATATAAACATTCCATAGAATGAATAATCCAATATCTGAAAGAGTTAAAAAGGTAAAGCCATCGGCAACAATCGCTGTTTCGTCTAAGGCGATGGAAATGAGGGCAGCAGGAATTAATGTCATCAGTATGAGTGCAGGCGAACCTGATTTTGACACACCGGAATACATCAAAGAAGCTGCAAAAAAAGCAATGGACAAGGGGATGACAAAATACACTCAGGTAGATGGTCTGCCGGATTTAAAACAGGCTATTATGAATAAATTCATTAATGACAATGAATTAATTTATCAGCAGGATAATATTCTTGTATCCACTGGCGCCAAACAAACACTTTATAATTTGTTTCAAGCCATTTTAGGCCCAGGTGACGAGGTTATTATAATCAGCCCCTATTGGGTTTCATATCCAGACATGGTTCTTTTAGCCGATGCGGAACCGGTGATTGTTGATACATTTCAAGAGAATGATTTCTCGATAGATTTTGATGCATTTACTCGAGCAGTGAGTGAAAAAACAAAATTGGTGATTATTAATTCACCTTCAAATCCTACTGGTATTACTTACAGTGAATCTGATTACCAGGCCATTGGTGCAGTATTGGAAAACTATCCCAATGTTCTTGTTGCAACCGATGATATGTATGAATATATCTATTGGGGTGAAAAACCTTTTGTCTCATTTGCACAAGCATGCCCAGAATTATTTGATAGAACCATCACAATTAATGGCGTCTCTAAATCGTATGCAATGACCGGGTGGAGAATTGGCTATTGCGGAGGACCTGCAGATGTTATTGCTGCCATGAAGAAGATTCAAAGCCAAAGCACCTCTAATCCATCCTCAATCTCCCAAACAGCAGCCATTGCAGCCCTAAATGGCCCAATGGACGAGGTTTATCAAATGGTTGAACAGTATCGATTGCGCCATGATTATTTATGCTCGGCACTGAATAATATAAATGGGTTCAAAACATCACCGGGCACAGGTGCTTTTTATTTATTTCCAGATGTTAAGAATGTTATTGAAAAAAAGGGCTTTTCTGACGATGTTGAATTATCAGAATATCTCATTGAAAAAGCCCATGTTGCTGTTGTTCCCGGAAGTGCATTTGGCTCAAATGGATATGTCAGATTGTCTTATGCAACCAGTCTTGAACAGATAAAGGATGCTGTCGATAGGATCTCTAAATCACTCGATTAATCCAACTTGACTATTTGATTTGCTTCAAGCAGACTTCTTTTAAATCTAATCCCCGGTAGCTCAGTTGGTAGAGCGATTGACTGTTAATCAATGGGTCGCTGGTTCGAGTCCGGCCCGGGGAGCCAGATTTAAAACCCTCAGAGACTCTCAGCAATCAACTTTTTAAACTTTGTAGTGCTCCAACCGTGAGACCGATCTAAATAATGGATGGGCAATCTTAAATCATCCCCTGTATATGATTTATCTTTGTAATCGTCTCCAAGAAACCTAATATCAATTTTGGTTTCATTTAGGATCTCATATAGATCTGATTCGGTTTGATAGGAGATGATTCGATCGATTTGTTTTAATGATGATAAGATTAGATTTCTTTCCTCTAAGCTTAGAATTGGTTGAATCTTTTCTGGCCTTTCAATAGAAGGATCCTCGTGGAGCAAAAGCAACAAAGTATCACAATGATTCTTGCATTCATCAAACATGTAAATATAACCCGGGTGAATTACATCAAAGTTACCTGCAATTACACCAACTTTTGACACCTCAGATAGCCTTTAAAAAGTTGATTGGTAATGATGATTCCCAGCTTTTACATGTTGGACATTGCCAAGAGAATGCAATTGTTTGATAGCCGCATTTTTTGCAACTAAACTTATATTCTGATTTCATTTTCTTATTCAGAATAAGACGCATGCTTTGACTGAGACGGTTTGAAATTGTTGAAACAATTGAGTAATCCTCGTCAAGTTTATCAATCTCTTTGACGATGTCTTGATTTTCAATAAAAGACTGAATCACTTCTTCAATCACAGCATTTTTAATTTCAGGAAACATGACGGCCACAATGGCAAGATAATTATGTGCTTCAGGGTCGTTATTTAAGAGGCCTGTTAATTTTGCATCTATTGATTCAATGTCTGTTTGATTCAATGATTGAATGATTTTCGGAAGAGCTAGAATGTAGGCAATTCTATTTTTATTAACCATGGAAACGAATGAGGAAATTGCTGAATCATTTTGTGAGCTTTTTAAGTCAATGAGCATTTTTATGTATTCGCTTCTAATGGAGTCGGTATGAAGTCCTTGGGCTTTCAGAAGGAATTGATTTGCTGATTTAGTTTCTCCATTATTAATATGCATTTCAGCTATTTCGCAGTAATAATGATTTCTGCTGATTGAATAATTCTGCTCACTTTGAGCATCTAGTTCTTCTAAGAATGAAAGGGCCTTTTCCCATTCTCCAAAGTACTCATTGATAATGATCAGTTTATTGAGAGCATCCTCATTGTGCTCTTCATAGTCTTTAAGTTTTAGAAATATATCTTCTGCTTTATTATAAATCCCGGCAGAGAAATAGTTTTCACCCAACTCAAATAATGTTTGAAAATAATGTTTTTCAGGTAACTCGTCTTTCGAAAGAATATATTCATGAAGCTGGATGGCTTTATCTACTCGGCCTTGCTTCCTGAACAACACACCCAAAGCGAGGTGAGTTTGTATGGTTTCATCGTCAATTTCAATAAGGTCAGAAAATAGATTGATGGCTTTATCGGATTCCTCATTAAGGAGATACTTAAGTCCTGTTAAGTAGTCAGCATTAATATCTTCTTTTTTATCCACCTCAAAGAAGTTGAAATAAACATAAACAAGACCCCCAAATAAGAGAAAGATCCCAGTTAAATATAAGGCGCTTTCAGAAAGCATACTATTGACTTGTTTTGGTGCCGGCGTCCTTAACTGACTCTCTAAACTCCTTACCCGGTTTAAAGTGAGGTACGTATCTATTTTGGATATTGACAGTCTCGCCAGACTTTGGATTTCGACCGGTTCTGGATTTCCTAAATCTCAATCCAAAGCTTCCGAAACCTCTGATTTCAATTCTGTCACCATTTTTAAGTGCATCTGACATCGAATTAAACATAGTCTTTACAGACAGTTCAATGTCTTTGTGTGAGAGTTGATCCTGTTTTGAGGAGATGAGATCTACAAGTTGTTTTTTATTGATGGCCACGTCTTAATTAAATCAGAAAAAATACTATTTCGGAATACTAATCTTTATCTTTGATAAATTTAGATTTCAAGAGATCACCAAGGCTTGTTTTAGAAATGTTCTCTTTTTCGTCTTTTTTATATGTTGCAAGAGCTTCTTTTTCATCCGTCTCCTCTTTTGCTTTGATCGACAGCTTAAGGGTCCTATTTTTCTTATCATAGCCTACAATTTTTGCTTCTATTTCATCTTTTGGTCTGAAGGATGATCTCATGTCATCAATTTTATCTCTTGAAACTTCTGAGATATTCAACAATCCATTGACTTTCTCGGCAAGACTGACAAGTGCGTTTCTTTCATCCACTTCTGAAATTATGCCCTTCACTATTGAATTTTTTGGATTTTTTGAAAGGTATTCCTGGAAGGGATCATTGTCTAGTTGCTTAATACCCAAAGAAATTCGTTGTTTGTTTGAATCGATTGATAGAATTGTTGTCTCTATTTCATCAGATTTGTTATAAGCAGAAAGATCTATATTTTCATCGTTTTCCCAAGAGACATCTGAAATATGAACGAGGCCATCAATTCCGCCATCCAATTCTACAAAAATTCCAAAGTCAGTAATGGATTTAATTTTTCCTTTGATGTTTTCGTTTTCATTATGTTGCTCTGAGAACTCAGTCCATGGGTTAGCTAGGCATTGTTTTATCCCGAGCGAAACTCTTCTTTTATCTTTGTCGATAGAGAGAATCATTACTTCAACTTGATCACCCACATTAGCTATTTTATGTGGGTTAGGATTATTGTTTGTCCAATCTATTTCAGAAACATGAACCAATCCCTCTATGCCATCATCAATTTCCATGAATAAGCCATAGTCCGTGATATTGGATATGGTGCATGCGGCCTTCATCCCTATATCGTAATTTTTAATTAAGTCATCCCATGGGTCGTCTTCGAGTTGTTTTAAACCAAGAGAAACCCTACCCTTTTCATTGTCAATCGAGATAATCATAACTTGAATCTTTTCAGCAATATTTAATCGCTCAGACGGATGTTTGATCTTCTTCCAAGAGATATCCGTTATATGCAGGAGACCATCCAACCCCCCTAGGTCTATGAAAGCACCATAATCTGTGAGATTCTTAATGATTCCTTCTATAACATCGCCTTCATTCAATTTAGAAAGCATTTCAACTCTGTTGTCCTCTGAGTCACCTAAGAGTGCCGCTTTTCTTGAAACAACTATATTGCTTGATGCTTTATCTGCTTTAACAACTTTAAACTCTGAAGAGGTTCCTTCAAGATACTGTGTTTCTCGGACTGGCCTTATGTCAACGAGTGACCCAGGAAGAAAGGCAGTGATTTCGTCAATCAATACCATGAAACCACCTTTAATTCTGTTTTGTATGCGACCAGTGACAATATCACCGCTCTCTGTTGCAGAAATTAACTTAGCCCAGGTTGCTTCGTTTTTAGCTTTCTGTCGAGATAACCTTGTTTGTCCTTCGCCATCCTCAATTTCTTCTATGACAACCTTAACTTTGTCACCGATTGAAATTTCAACTTCACCATCAGAATCTTTGAATTGATTGATATTGACAAAAGATTCAGATTTTAGACCAGCACTTAGTACGGCATGATCGGTTGTAATATTGATTACATTGGCCTCTATAATCTGACCTGGTTTAATATTTTGGTTGTACTGAGAACTTTCAAATAGTTCTTCAAATGTTTGTTCCATAGGTCTTATTTACCTTTTCTTTAACTATTTTTTTTACTTCAATGATGGTTAGATCATCGGTTTCTATTACAAATGCCCCATCAGGAATGACAAGCGGTGAAATTTCTCTACCTTTGTCTCTATCATCACGAGCACTCAAATCCTTAATTAGAGCCGGAAGGCTAACATTAAATTCCCTATCCTTCAACTGCTTATAGCGTCTTCCGGCACGCGTTTCTATTGATGCAGTCAGAAATATTTTAAGTTCTGATTCAGGAAAGATTACTGACCCCATATCTCTGCCTTCAGCGACTAAGCCAGGCTCTTTTTTAAACAATCTCTGAATATTAACGATTGACCTACGTACTTTAGGATTGGAAGAAACTTTTGACGCGATTTTGGCAATTTCTTCATTGTATATTAATGAACCAATTTCCATCCCTTCAAATTTGATTAGGAGTTTTTTGTTTTTTAGTGAAAAGTGAATATCTTTAGAGGCGCTTTCCAATCCGGCAGTGTCCTTAAGATCGATCGAATCATTTCTCACTACCCAAGCAATTGCACGATATAAGGCTCCGCTATTCAAATAATTCCACTTAAGTTCTTCCGACAGATATTCTGAGATGGTCCCTTTGCCAACTCCGCTTGGTCCATCAACTGTAATAACATTAGGCATGTTCTTTAATGTCCATGCCAATATTATTCGCTACTTTTATAAAAGATGGGAACGATGTGTCAATATTCTTGCAGTCCTGTACTAAAACGTCTCCATCAGATACCAGCGAAGCAAGAAGCGCAGTCATTGCAATTCTATGGTCTCCAAAGCTATTAATCGTTGAGCCAGTGATTGTGCCGCCATAAATATTCATTCCATCATCATATTCATCAACAGAGATGCCAAAAGCTTGCATCATCTTTATCATTGATGAAATCCTATCTGATTCTTTTACTCGAAGCTCTTCGGCGTTCCTCACGGAAGTTTTTCCATCTGCCTGGCTACCCGCCAGTACTATAAGTGGCAACTCATCAATAGAGCTTGCAATCAAGTGTTTTGGAACGTCCACTCCGTATAACTTGGATGACTTCGCTGTCAGATTACCTACTAGTTCACCATTTATTTTTCTGTTTTCAGTGATCACGATGTTCGCGCCCATCATGATTAAAATTTTAATAAAGCCTGTTCTCAAAGGGTTTAAGCCAACATTATTAATGGTTACCTGACCGTCCTTTGAAAGGATGGCTCCGACAATAAAAAATGCAGCTGATGAGATATCGCCCGGTACATCAATTTGTCCCGGTGACAGAAGCTCAGACGGCGTCATAGTTATGGATTCTAAGTCTTTTGAGATCTTGCATCCAAATTCACCAAGCATTATTTCAGTATGATCTCTAGATGGAGGTGTTTTAATCGTAAAAGTATCATCGCCATAGAGTCCAGCGAGCAGTATTGATGATTTGATCTGAGCGCTAGCAACATCCTCTGAGTGATTAACATTTTTTATCTTTTTGACAGGAGCAATATGAACCGGTGGAGTATCATCGGTTGTTATTATATCGGCGTTCATTTTAATCAGTGGCTGAGAGACTCTATTCATGGGTCTTTGATTGAGTGATGAATCTCCCTCAAGAACTGAGGAAAAGTTTTGAGCCGATAAAACGCCCATCATCAATCTCATTGATGTACCAGAGTTTCCAAAGTTTAACTCGATATCTTTTCCAGAGGATCTGGATCGATCATTACCATTAATTACTAATGAATCATCATTTTGTTCAATCCGGGCACCAATTGCACGACAAGCACGTATGCTCGCATGCACATCTGTAGAATTCAGATAGTGGTCAATTTGTGTTTCTCCTTTAGCTATGGAAGAGATGATGATTGCTCTATGAGAAATAGATTTATCACCTGGGACTTCGATGCACCCATTCATTTGTTTTTGTGAAGACGCCAATAAATTAATACTTTCGGTCTTCATGGATGCTGTTGACTGGGGTAGCATCCTAATATCTTAACCCTGATATTTTGCTCCTTGAGCGTTCTAATTGCATTTAGAATACTGCTGTCTTCGATGGACCCTTCACAGTCGATGAAGAAAACATAACTCCACAGTTGACCTCTGAATGGACGTGATTCAATTCTCATTAGATTAATGCCTTCTGACGCAAAAGGTTGTAAGAGATTATACAGAGAGCCTGAGGCATCACTGTCTGGAGGAGTTATGACCAGTGAAGTTTTGTTATGCCCTTTTTTTTCTTGTTGTTCATGACTCAAGATCACAAATCTTGTGGTGTTTTCTTTTGAATCTTCAATGTCTTTTTTTATGAGCTCTAAATCATATAGTTTTGTGAGCCTCAATGATCCTATGCAGGCCTCATCATCAGTCGAAACAGTTTCAGCGGCTTCAGAGTTACTAAAAACCGGTATCAACTCGGCGTTTGGTAAATTTGCTTTTAGCCAACTCTGACATTGAGCAAATGATTGTGGGTGTGAATAGATTTTTTTGATTTGGTTGATTTCGGTCGTTTTTGATATGAGACATTGATGAATCCTGATCTGGATTTCATCGTAAATCTTAACGGTTGAGTCAATCAATAAATCATGGGTATTATTGATTGATCCTTCAAATGAATTCTCAATAGGAACGACACCATAGTCCACCATTCTTTTTTCTACAGTATTAAAAACCTCACCAATGCTTCTTTGGGAGATTTCATCCGCATCGTCACCAAAGTACTTAGTCAAAGCAATTTGAGTGAATGATCCTTTGGGCCCTAAATATGAAACACGCATGACTAAAAGAGTATATTAACCTTCATCACACCTTCAATATTGGATATTTCATCCAAAACATTTTCTGATATTGGCTTATCAACATTCAAGATGGTATAGCCTATTTCGTTAAGTACCTTATGTGAAAGGTCGTCAATATTGATTTGAGAGTTACCCAAAACCGACGTGAACTGTCCGATGATATTTGGCATATTTTTATTTGTTATTGTGAGTCGATGAGGCGAGTTGATGGTTAACTTGACGTCTGGAAAATTTACAGAGTTCAAAATATTTCCACTCTCCAGGTAAGACTTTAGGCTGTTTGCTACCATGACAGCACAATTTATTTCGGCTTCTTTGGTTGAGGCGCCCAAGTGAGGCATCACAAGAACATCTTTATGATCAATCATCTCTTCACTAGGAAAATCAGTAACATAAGTTTTAATTTTATTGGTTTCGAGATTCTTTAATATAGCATTTGTGTCAACAATTGCTTCTCTAGAAAGATTTATAATTATGGATCCTTCTTTTAGTTTTTTAATTTCATTATCCCCAATGAAGTTCTCGGTTTCTTTCTTATGTGGTATATGAATAGTGACGATATTAGAATCATTGAGCAATTCTTTTAAATCATTCACGTTTTGAATACCTGGTTGAAGGTTGATCGCATTATCCACGGTAATCAGAGGATCATAGCCAATCACATTCATGCCAAGATCATAAGCTGCATTTGCAACTTTCACTCCAATCTGACCCAGACCAATCACACCGAGGGTCTTTGCTGGTAACTCAAAGCCAACGTATGCTTTCTTACCATGCTCAATATCACTCTTCAGATTCTCAGAATCCTTGACTAATTCGACATATTTTATTGCACTATGGATATTTCTTGCAGCAATAAGAATTGATGCCAAAACAAGTTCTTTTACGGCATTTGAGTTTGCTCCTGGGGCATTAAAAACAGGAATTGCTTTTTCCGTATATTTATCAATGGGAATATTGTTCACTCCAGAACCTGCTCGACCAACTGCTCTTAGATCTTTTGGAATATCCATCTCATGCATATCATAGGATCGTAAGATGATAGCATCTGGATTGGTGACATCGTCACCACAGTGGTATCGTTCAGAGTTAAAAACTTTTAGGCCTTCTTCAGCGATATTGTTGAGTTTTAAAACCTTGTACATGTCATTCGTGTAATTTTGAAAATTCATCCATAAAAGCGATTAATTTCTTAATGCCTTCAATTGGCATCGCATTGTACACACTCGCACGCATTCCTCCAACGGTTCTATGGCCTTTAAGATTTAAAAGACCTTCATCTTCGGCTGACCGAAGAAATTCATCATCAAGATCTTCTCTATTCAGCATAAATGGAATATTCATCCAGGATCTATATCTATGCGCTATTGGATTAGAGTAAAAATTTGATTGATCTATGTAGTTATAGAGAAGACTGGATTTCTCCTGATTGAGTTGAGACATCCTCTCAACTCCACCCTGCTCTCTAATCCAATCAAAAATTAAACCCGAAACATACCAAGCAAACACTGGAGAAGTATTTAGCATTGAAGCCTCATCGGCATGCACTGAATAATCCAGCATTGGTAGTAACTCATGATTGACCTCAGACAGTAACGTCTTCTTAGCAATTACGATCGTCACGCCAGCAATGCCCAGGTTTTTTTGTGCGCCAGCAAAAATTAGATCATATTTATTGATATCAATCGGCCTTGAGGCAATGGTTGAAGACATATCGCAAATCACAGGGGAATCTGATTCTATTGGTTCATGAATTTCCAACCCATGTACCGTCTCATTAGCACAGTAAAAAAAATAATCTGCACCATCTGTGAGTTTCCATAAATTCGAGTCTGTCACGTTTGTAAAATTATTTGAAGTCGAGTCAGCCACAATATTTACATTTCCAATTTTACTTGCATAAGCGCTGGCTTTTCTTGACCAAGCACCCGTCACAAGATAATCAAGAACGCCATCGTTACGAGAAAAGTTCATAGGAATTAATGCAAACTGATGAGTGGCTCCTCCTTGAAGAAATAGGACTGAATATTCATCATTGATGTTTAATAACTGCCTGAGTGAGGACTCTGATGAGTGTGCATATTCTTTGAATGCTTGGCTTCTGTGAGAAACTTCGATGACTGACATTCCACGATCGAAATCATCAAGCCCATGATGTATTTTTTCAATTACACTATTAGGGATTAAGGCTGGACCAGCAGAAAAATTGAAGATGTTCTTTGACATGCTTACTCGTCATCATCGACGTTGATGACTTTTTCCATTCCCAATAAATTGTCGTCGTCAGAAAGCCTGATTAATCTCACGCCTTGTGTGTTTCTGCCAATCACAGAAATATCATCTGTTCGTGTTCGAATCAAATTACCAGAAGTACTGATGAACATAACTTCATCGCCTGCACTGACTTGATTTGCACCAATCAAGCTTCCATTTCTTTTTGAAGTCTGTATTGCGATAACGCCTTTTCCGCCTCTCTTCTGAGTTGAGAACTCATCTCTCAATGTTTGTTTGCCATAGCCGTTCTCAGTTGCAACAATTATGTTTCCTTCCTCTAACACAACAAGTGAAATAATTTTTTGACCTTTCTCGATTCGCATGCCTCTTACGCCTTGTGAGACTCTTCCCATGGGTCTTGCGTCTGATTCTTTGAAACGAATTGATTTTCCAGAATCAGAGAAAAGCATTATTTCCTTTGATCCATCCGTGATTTCAGCATTGACGACCCTATCACCTTCTCTGAGCTTTATTGCCTTGATGCCTGATTTCATGGGTCTTGAATATGCAGACAACTTTGTTTTCTTTATGCTCCCAGTTTCAGTTGCCATAAAGACAAACTGACCATCATTGAATTCTTTTACTGGCAATACGGCTTGTATTCGTTCATCTTTTTCAAGCGGTAAGAAGTTTACTATCGGTCGACCTTTTGCATTTCGCCCTCCTCTTGGGAGTCTATAAACTTTAATCCAATAGACTTTTCCATAACTTGAAAAACACAGCAATGTGTCGTGTGTATTGGCAACGAATAATTTTGAAACAAAATCTTCGTCTTTCAATGTTGCAGCCCTCTTTCCTGTACCCCCTCGATTCTGTGCTTGATAGGTATCGATCGGTTGTGTTTTTGCATAGCCTTCCTTAGAAAGAGTCACAATCAGATCTTCTTCAGGTATAAGATCTTCATCTGTTAGGTCAGAGTAGAATTCAACAATTTCTGTTCGTCGTTCATCGCCATATGTTTCCTGTGTTTCAATGAGTTCAGATCTGATCACAGAAGTCAATTCATCTGGATTTGATAGGATTACAGTAAATCGTTTGATGTCTTCTAATAAAGCAGAGTACTCGTTATAAATGCTTTCCTGTTCAAGTCCAGTTAACCGATTGAGTTTTAAATCAAGGATCGCTTTAGCTTGTTCGGTTGATAGTCTGTAGCCTCTTTTTTCCATTCCAAACTTTTCAATATTTATCAGGTGTTTTGGAACTGTGGAAACGTTGTCTGCTTTTTTTAGCATCTCTTTTACTTTCCCAGTTTTCCATAGTTTAGATATTAAAGCTTTTTGAGCATCTGCTGGAGTTTTAGATTTTTTGATGATGGCGATCATTTGATCAATGTTCGTTAACGCAATAGTCTGCCCTTCTAATATGTGTGCTCTATTAATGGAGCGATTGAGCTCATAAATGGTCCTTTTGGTAACGACGTCTCTTCTGTGGGCAAGGAAAGCATCTAACATCCCCTTTAGATTCATCAGTTTTGGTTGTCCATTCGATAGTGCAACCATATTTATAGAGAATGTACTCTCAAGCAGTGTTTGCTTATATAAGTTATTTAGGAGAACATCCGACACAACTCCCCTTTTAAGGTCAATGGCAATCCTTAGTCCGTCCTTATCAGATTCATCTCTAATCTCAGATATCCCTTCTATTTTCTTATCCCTAACCAGCTCGGCGATCTTTTCAATCAATCTTGCTTTGTTCACTTGATATGGGAGCTCAGAAACAACGATTGTTTCTCGATCCCCATTTTCTTCAATGGAGGTTCTTGCCCTTACGTGCACCCTCCCTCTTCCGGTTTCATAAGCTTGTTTAATGCCATCGATTCCATGAATTGTTGCTGCAGTCGGAAAATCAGGTGCCGGTATCAGTTTGATCAATTCATCAATGGTCGTCTCATCGTTGTCCAAAATAAACAAACACGCATCTATGACTTCCTTTAAATTATGCGGAGGAATATTGGTAGCCATTCCCACGGCAATTCCAGCGGAACCATTGATCAAAAGATTGGGTAGTCTTGTTGGTAAAACTGCAGGCTCTTCTTCAGATTCATCATAATTAGGGATGAAGTCAACAGTATCTTTATCAAGGTCAGCAAGAAGTTCCTGCGTGATCTTTTGCATTCTGACCTCGGTGTAACGCATTGCAGCTGCCCGATCGCCGTCGATTGAACCAAAATTTCCTTGTCCGTCAACAAGCGTGTATCGCAATGAAAAATCTTGGGCCATCCTGACGATGGTTTCATAAACTGCACTGTCTCCATGGGGATGATATTTACCGATTACATCGCCGACAATTCTTGCTGATTTCTTATAAGCTTTCGTATGATCGTTGCCAAGGACTTTCATCGCGTAAAGCACTCTTCTATGTACTGGCTTTAAACCATCTCTGACATCCGGCAATGCCCGTCCAATAATGACACTCATTGCATAATCCAGATAGGATTTTTTCATTTCATCTTCTAAATTAATCTGAGAAATTTTATCTGTCATGACATTAAAATCTTGTTATTTACGAATATTATTTTGATGCGCATCAATACACAGGTATATGAGTTGATATCAATGTATAATTTTAGCACATCATTAATGGTTTTTATGGTTAAAAACCCTATTAAATAAGGATTTATCGTTCATGAATCAAAAAGAGAATGTCAGGCCAGAGGAAGTAAAGAAGTTTGATGAACTTGCCAAGGAATGGTGGAATCCACACGGCAGCTTTGCGTCACTTCATAAGCTCAATCCTCTTCGATTTGAATATATTAGATCCAACAGTGATTTAGATGGGAAAAGTGCCATTGATGTTGGTTGCGGAGGCGGAATACTCTCTGAATCGATGGCATCGGTAGCATCTGCTGTGCATGGAATAGACATGGCTGAGAAAAGTTTAGCCGTAGCAAACATCCATAGAAATCAATCGGGCATACATAATTTAAAATATTCTCAGAGCACTGTTGAAAAATTCGCTTTGAATCATGAAGGCAATTTTCAAGTTCTGACGTGTATGGAAATGCTGGAACATGTCCCGTCACCAAAGGATACTGTAAAAGCATGTTCAGAAATTATATGCCAAGGCGGCGATCTTTTTTTTGCAACGATCAATAGAAATATAAAATCTTATATTATGGCAATCGTTGGAGCCGAGTACATACTCAATCTCCTTCCAAAAGGAACGCATGAATATGACTGCTTTATCAAACCATCCGAATTGGAAGAGTGGTCAAGATTAGCTGGACTCGAGCTTATTGAGTTGATTGGAGTGACATACAATCCAATTACAACAGAGTTCTTGATTTCAGATGATGTCGATGTCAACTACATGATGCATTTTAAAAAAATATAATCATGGGAGGCAAAACAATCGTTCTTTTTGATCTCGATGGGACGTTGATTGATACAGCGCCAGATATGTATTTGGCACTTGGCATTCTCCTCAATGAAGAATCAATGCCCAATGTTAATTATGAAGATGTAAGATCTCAGGTATCCAATGGTGTATTAGGAATATTTTCAACTGCATTCACTGATGATCCTGGAATTGAAAACGAAAGATATGACCGTTATCTTGATATTTATGAAGCGGTATTGGGTCAGAAGAGTAAACTCTTCGACAATACAGTCAGCCTATTGGACAGCCTCGATGATAGAGGTATTGATTATGGCGTGGTGACTAATAAATCCAGCCGGTTTACCACACCATTATTGGAAGAACATGAACTTTTAGAAAGGCTGAAGACGTTGGTTTGTGGCGATCATGTTAAGAAAAGAAAACCCGATCCTGAGCCTCTCATTAAAGCATTGGAGAAGATACCAAGCTCATATGAGTATCATAATGTTTACTATGTTGGAGATGCGGAAAAAGATGTTGCTGCAGCAAAAGCAGCAAATATCAAATCCATTGCATGTTCTTATGGATACAGAGATGTGAATGATAAGCCTTCCTCATGGAAGGCGGAGTATGTAATAAACGATTTAATCCAGGTGAATGAAATTGTCTAAAAATAAACTCGATAGCAAGATTATTCTTGTTACCGGCGCTAATGCCGGAATTGGTAAAGCTGCAGCAGTCGAATATGCAAAACAAGGTGCAAAGGTCATTTTGCTCGGCAGGAATATAGAGTCTCTCGAGCACGTTTATGATGAGATCTCTGAACTCAATTGTGATGAACCAATGATTTCTCTTATGGATTTAGAAAAAGCTGATGGCAATGATTATCAGATGGTTTTTGAAAATATGATGAATGAATTTGGGAAATTAGATGGCTTGCTCCTGAATGCAGGTGTTTTGGGTGACCGTTCACCGATTGCACACTATGATTCTGAAACATGGGTTCAGACCATTCATGTCAATTTAACGGCACAATTTTTATTAACGAAAGCCCTTTTGCCAGCATTGTATGGATCAGATAATGCCTCCGTAATATTTACATCGAGCGGAGTGGGTAAAATTGGAAAAGCATTCTGGGGGGCTTATTCAGTTTCAAAATTTGGTGTAGAGGCATTGTCACAGATTTTGAGTTTGGAACATGACGACCAATCAAGTATTCGTTTCAACTGCATCAATCCAGGGGCCACAAAGACAAAAATGCGGAAACAGGCTTATCCATATGAAGATGAAACCGCATTGAAAGAACCTGTCGAGCTCATGGATAAATATGTCTGGCTAATGTCTGATGAGAGTAAAGGCATCACTGGTCAAAGCATCGATTGTCAGTAAATTTAATTCAACTGATCAGATGAAACTGCGGTCACTTCATTTAACGTTTCAGGTTCTAGATCTAAATTAAGATTTTCAGGTTCCTTAATATCTGGGAGGTCAGGCAGCTCGGTTAGTTTTTCTAAACCAAAATAATCAAGAAATTCATTCGTGGTTGAAAACATGGCAGGTTTACCGGGGACATCCTTATAACCAACAATCTTAATCCAATTGCGGTCAGTTAGTGTTCTCATGATGCTACTGCTTACCGATACCCCTCTGATGGATTCAATGTCTCCCCTTGTGACTGGCTGTTTATAGGCTATGATGGAAAGCGTTTCCATGAGGGCTCTTGAGTATCTTGGTGTTTTCTCAGCGTAAATAATATTGAGAAAATCATTAATTGATGATTTTGCTTGGATTCTAAAGCCACTCGCAACTCTAGTTACTTCTATCTCTTTTTCATTGTATTCGATATTCAGTTCATCGATTGTTTCGAGTATGTCAGCCTTAGTGCATGATTTTTTTGAATTGATGATTTTATGTATTCTGTCTGCAGACAGAGGTTCACCTGAAGATAACAGTAAGGCTTCGACAATATTTTTAATTTCGCTCATGAGTCTCCTTTTCTACTAGCATTTTTACGTGAATGATCCCAAATTCTTGTGCTTGTACTACTTCTATCAATAATTCTTTCATCAATTCTAAAACTGCAAGGAACGTGACAACCAGTCCTATTTTCTGCTCCGAAAACTCAAAAAGATCTTCAAATTTGACAAAATCACTGCCGTTAATTTTCTCTAGTATTTCTGACATTCTTTCCTTGACTGATAAGGGTTCTTTCATGAAATGCAATGTCGAAAACATTTCAGCTTTTTTTAGCACCTCTTTGAAGGCGATGACTAGATCTGATAATTCTATATCGGGCAATATATCAGGCTGTTGATAATTTCCGGTTTCAGCTGCCGAGAGGTATATGTCTCGTTCTACTCTGTTTAAATGGTCAATTTCTTCAGAGACTACTCGATATCTCTCATATTCCAAGAGCCTTCTAACCAACTCTGCTCTAGGATCATCTTCGTCTTCAATTTCTTCAAAAATTGGCAGTAACATTTTTGATTTTATTTCTGCAAGCATCGCTGCCATTAATAAATATTCACCGGCTAAGCTGAGTTCAAGATCCTTCATCAGGTTAATGTAATCTACATACTGTTCTGTGATTTCAGCAATCGGGATATCAAGAACGTCAAGATTCTGCTTTTTTATTAAATACAAAAGCAAATCAAGAGGTCCTTCAAAAGCTTCTAGAAAAACCTGCAAGGCGACTGGGGGGATGTACAAATCTTTGGGAAGTTCTGTGAGTTGCTCACCCTGAACTATGGCAAAAGGCATCTCAGCTTGAATAGGCTTATCTATGTTTTTATCCATTATTGATTAAACTTACCAATTGATCTTCATTGATGATGGTAACACCGATATCATTTGCTTTATTAATTTTTGAACCAGGTTTTTTACCAGCCACTAAGTAGCTTGTTTTTGTCGAGACAGATGAGGTCACTCTGCCACCGTTGTTTTCAATAATTTCTTGTGCCTCGATTCGTGACATTGAGGTTAATGAGCCTGTAAGCACAAAGGTTTGATTCTTTAGGATTTGATTATCATGTCTTGACCGGTATTCAATCTGAACACCCATTTTGATGAGACGCCGTATATTGTTAAGATTCTGTTCTACGGCAAAGAACATCAAGATGTTTTTTGCAACCACAGGGCCAATATCATGAATATTCATTAATTGATGCATATCAGTGTTGATTAGGTCTTCCAAAGTTGGGAAGTTATCCGCCAGTGCTTTTGATGTTGCAAGACCTACGTCATTGATACCTTGAGCATAAATGAAACGTTCAAAGCTGATTGCTTTAGAGGCCTTAATCGAAGAGATCAGCTTATCAGTGGATCGTTCTGCCATCCTTTCAAGAGAGATTATTTTTTCAGCATCCAGCGCATAAAGATCGGATGTACTCTTGATCATGTTTGATACCAACAACTGATCAATAATCTTCTCACCCAGTCCATCTATATCAAATGCTTTTCTAGACACAAAGTGTTTAAGGCCTTCTCTGATTTGATCAGGACAGTGACTTCCTCCTGTACATTTAGCAGCACTCTCTCCGTCTTTCCTGACTATATCTGATTCGCAAGACGGACATTTTTTAGGGAAAATAATCTCTTTTGTTTTCTCGCCTCTTTTCTTTTTATTTATCGAGACAATTTCTGGTATGACATCACCTGCTCTTCTGACAAAGACATAGTCTCCATTTCTTATATCTTTACGTTTAATTTCATCCATGTTATGTAATGTGGCATTACTAACCATTACACCTCCTACATTGATTGGTTTTAGTTTTGCAACAGGAGTAATGGTGCCCGTTCTGCCTACCTGGAAGTTCACGTCGATAATTTTTGACTCAACTTCAACGGAAGAAAATTTATGAGCAATGGCCCACCTGGGGGCTTTCGATACGAAACCCAGATCTTTTTGGAATGAAAGCTTATTAACCTTATAGACGACTCCATCAATTTCAAAGTCGAGCGAATCTCTTAGGGCATCAATTTTCTCATAAAACATGATGCAACCGGATGTGCCTTTTACTAATGTGGAGTATGGAGATGTGATGATTCCTGAATTTCTGAGGAACCTGATGACATCTTGGTGCGAAGAGAAATCTTCTTGGTTTGAAAGCATGCCATAACCGTGAGCATAGAATTTCAGGGGCCTGTTTTGGGCAACATTTGGGTCGAGTTGCCTAATGCTTCCAGCAGCTGCGTTTCTAGGATTAGCAAACACCTTTAGTCCTGTTTTTGCATTTACATTGTTCATTGTCTCAAAATCTTTTTTTGTGATTATGATTTCGCCTCGAATTTCAATTGTTTTTGGTGGAGGTATTGAATTCAGTTTCATCGGTATTGATTTAATGGTTAGGACGTTATGTGTGACATCCTCCCCAGTCACCCCATCCCCTCTAGTTGTGGCATACTCAAGTTTTCCAGATTCATACACCAGATTTACTGCAACACCGTCAAGTTTCGGTTCGGCAATGAATTCTACATCTTTGTCCAAAGACAACCTATCCTTGATTCTGTTTTCAAAAGATAGCAGATCGTCTGATGAGAAAACATTATCAAGCGAAAGCATTGGTGTTAAATGATCGACTTGAGTAAAGCCCTGAATTGGTTTTGAACCGACACGCTGTGTCGGTGAATCTGGTTGAATAAGATGAGGGTACTCATGTTCTAATTTGATAAGTGTCCTTACCAATTGATCAAATTCAGAGTCAGATATCTTAGGGTTGTCTAGGCCATGATATTGGGAATTATGAAAGTCTATTTCCTGAATCAGTTGTTTAATTTTTGATTCAATATTTCTCATACTTCATTGTCTGATGTCATCTTTGAATTATTTTCTAAAAATACACCATTAAAACATTTGAGAATGTTTTCAGAATCATCTTTCATTTGATCCGAGACATTTCTATCAAAAATATGATTCTTAGCAATATAAAAAAATGTAAAACCTCTGATGTTCTTATCATTCTTGAAATAACCTGGCTCGTTCAGATTAGCAACAAAATACGTTGAATCAGCGTTGATTTTTTTTTCAAATATCCCATTATTATTTAATTGTATTCCATGATCCTTAAATATCCTTATAACGTCTTTTAGGCTTACATCATCATTCAGTGATATTCTTAGACTTGGAGTATTGATTTGGTTAGTATCAAAGTCATTGATGACCATTTTCTCATGAATGTTGATTTCACGATTTGACTTATCTTTCCCTCTTTTATTGAATAGAAGAATCAGTAAGAGAATGGAGAATGTTAAGGTCAGTATAATCCACGCAATATCCATCAGGTCGTTTCATTTTGGTCTGACAATTCTATTGCTTCATCAAGGTCAACCGAGACCAATCTAGATACACCGGGTTCACTCATTGTCACGCCGATCAATTGTTTAGTCAGTTCCATTGTTGTTTTATTGTGTGTAATGACAACAAATTGAACGCTGCTGCTCATTTCTTTTACAATCTCACAAAATCTACTGACATTTGCGTCATCCAGGGGTGCGTCAACCTCATCCAGGAGGCAGAATGGTGCTGGGTTTAATTCAAATATTGAAAATAAGAGTGCTACAGCTGTGAGAGCTTTCTCGCCTCCAGAAAGAAGATGTATATTGCTGTTCCTTTTTCCAGGAGGTCTTGCCATGACAAATACACCACCATTGAGCGCATCATTGTCTTCGAGTTCTAGGTAAGCTTTTCCGCCATCAAAGAGTCTAGGAAAATGTTTTGATAGACCTTTATTTACTTTTTCAAATGTTTCGCTGAATCGTGATTTCGACTCATCATCGATTTTCTTTATTGCACCCGTAAGAGTTTCAAGCGCTCTATTAAGGTCATCAAACTGTTCGTCAAGTTTTTCCATTCGAGTGCTTTCTTCTTTGAATTCTGCTTCGGCTGCTAGATTGATAGCGCCTAATCGATCGATTCCTCTCAATATCTTTTCAAGTTCTGAAGATAGTGAATCAAGTGTGATCGCTTTTTTGGTTGATTTTTCGTCCACTGCATCAAAGCTTAGTCCCATGTCATTTAACTGTTCATTAAGAGAATCTTTTCTTACTTCATATTCTTTTTGCTTCAACTTAAATTTTTCCAAGTCTTCCCTTGCTTGATTGACTGATGCATTGATATTTGTTCGGTCTACTTCTTGATTTCTTAAAAGCGACTGCATTTCTTCTTGTTGTTTTCTTTCTGCTTCCAATGATTTTTCACTTTCAAGACTCTTGTTCAATAGAGATTCCAATTCCAATTTCTGATCCTCATTGATTGATTTCTGAGGATTTTCTTTTGCTGATAGTTCTAGAGAGCGAGATTTCAGCTGATTCATTTGAGCCTCTAATCTTGCTATGGCTGTTTGAAGGCCCTGTTGTGAGGTTTTTAAGGACTCTGTCTTTAATTCTGAATCTTGAACCCTTTCTCTAAGGTTCATTAGTTTTTGATTCTGTGTATTTCTTAGGTTAGCAAGATCCGTCTTTTTTTGATCCGAAGCATTCTTTTTCACTTCCAAAGCATCTTTTATTTTTTTTGTACTGGTTATAACTTCTTTGGTCTTAAGAAGTTGTTTCTCATTCTCAGATATTTTTATTTCAGTGTCTGAATATTCGGAAGATAATCGATTAATTTTCGCTTCAAGTTCTTGTATGTGGTTATTAATGTTTGTATTAGTATCGGTACTGAAAGCCGATATAGATTCCTCTAGTAGAGACTTTAAGTCTAAAAAACCATCTTTTAGTTGATGCACTGTTATGATGATTTCTTTTTGTTTGATCTGCTCACTTGATTGTTTCTCCAAGAGAGTGACCCTAATTGTTTCACTTTCAAATGTGGTCTTAAGTTCATTGAGTTCAGTCTTTAGATCCTCATTCAGATTTTCTTCTGATATAAGCGTCTGAGATGTCGTGTCTAGATCGTTTTCTAATTGCGATAAAGCAATTTGGTTTTGATCATTCGATTTATTTTTTAATTCAAGGTCCGCGTTGATTCGATCAAGCTCAATTTTGTCAGCAGAATATTCAGTCTTTATGCGATCAAGTTCTTTTTTGATTTCTTTTGCATTGACCGATTTCTGAGATTCTAATTCTTTTTCGTACTCGATGGATTGTTCGATTCTTGCGATATTGGCTTGAATTTCAAAATGATCCTTCTGTTTTGAGTTGAATGACTCGTTAATTTCATTATTTTTTATGCGGAGTTCTTCTATATCTGCTTCGACTTTTCTTAGATTTGTCAGTCGATCATCGTAAGTATCTCGGTAAGATTTTGCCTCAGATTCATTCTGTTCTAGACTTTTATTGATGTCCGTGATTTTGCAGTAAATGATTTCTCCCTCAATGTCTTTTTCTCTGCTTTTAAGATCTTTATATCTTTCTGCATCTCTCGCTTGTTTTTTGAGTCGTTTTATCTGTTTGTCAATTTCTTCTTTGAGATCATTTAGACGATTTAGGTTTTCCCTCGTGTTTTTAATTCTGGATTCTGTTTCTTTTCTTTTTTGTTTATATTTTGAAATGCCCGATGCTTCTTCTAAAAATACCCTCATTTCATCTGGCTTGGCTTCAATCAAGCTTGAGATCATGGCTTGTTGAACGATGGCATAACTTCTAGGGCCTAAGCCTGTACCTAAGAAAAGACTGGTAATGTCTTTGCGTCGGCACTTCGTACCATTTAGGTAATATTCTGACTGACCATCTCTGGTAATGACTCTTCGAGTGGATATTTCATTGTATTTTGCAAATTCTCCGACAATCTTCTTTTCAGAATTATCAAAAAAAAGCTCAATCGAAGCATTGCTGACAGGTTTTCTAGATGCGGATCCATTAAAAATAACATCGGACATAGATTCGCCTCTAAGATATTTTGCCGATGATTCTCCAAGAACCCATCTAACCGCATCTATAACATTTGATTTACCACAACCATTTGGACCCACTATTCCCACTAGATTTGATGGCAAAGTTAGTGTTGTCGGTTCAACGAACGTTTTGAAGCCTGAAAGTTTGATTTTACTGAGACGCATACAAGACTGTTAAATGATAATGGTTCATTTTAAAATATATTGTTTCTTATATACATTAATAAATTGAAAAAATGAGGCAAAAGAATGAATCAAAAAAGTAGACACAACATTTTGGAAAGATTTGATAATCCAAATATCGAACATGATTTCTTAATCAAGACAAAAATATCTGAATTTACTTGTTTGTGTCCAATGACGGGGCAGCCTGATTTTGCAAAAATGTTTCTAGAGTATGTGCCTGATAGGCACTGTGTTGAACTAAAATCTCTAAAGTTGTACATGGCATCATATCGTGACGAAGGTGCTTACCACGAAGCTGTAACAGGTCGTATATATGAACATTTGATGGAATTGCTAACGCCCAGGTACTTACATTTTAAGTCAAAGTTTAATGTTCGCGGTGGAATCTACACCGATATTGAATTCAAACACCAAAACACTGAATGGACACCAAAGAATAAAATTAAGTAATCAACAGTATATAACTGTTCACAAATTAAATTATCAGGGTATAATTTTTCTTCTTTTATAAATACTAGACCAATGCCACGAAAAAAAACAAAAAAAGAATACGGTTCATTACTCGAACAGTTTGGGATAAAACCCTATAAAAAGAAAGCTCGAGAAAAGTACATGTCTAAACCGCAGCAAACACATTTCAGAAAGCTTCTTTTGGCATGGAAACAGCAGTTAGAGATCGAAGCTGAAGAAACCGTGAAGCATTTGAAAAAGGATAGTAACAATCTTGCTGATCCTAATGATAGAGCTACTCAAGAATCAGAATTTGGATTAGAACTTCGAACACGTGACAGAGAAAGAAAACTGCTTAGAAAGATACAAATCTCACTAGTAAAAATAGACGAAGGGACATTTGGTTATTGCGAGGAAACGGGTGAAGAAATTGGATTAAAACGTCTAGAGGCAAGACCCGTTGCAACTTACACTCTTGAAGCACAAGAGAGAAGAGAAATTACAGAAAAGCAGTTTAAAGATTCGAGATAATAATTATCAGTCTTTTATTGCTTTCATAGAAAGTCTAACTCGGTTCTGTCGGTCCACTTCGATAACTTTTACTTGAATGACCTGCCCTTCGCTGAGCACATCTTCTACCGATTCGACACGTTCTTCAGAAATTTCTGAGATATGAACCAAGCCGTCTTTGCCTGGTAGTATTGTCACAAAGGCACCAAAATCCATTATTTTTGCAACCCTTCCTTCGTAGATCTTATCCACTTCTACGTCAGCTGTAAGTAATTCTATTTTCTCTTTTGCTTTTTGACCTGATTCTTGATCCACAGATGCGATTGTTACAATGCCGTCATCATTGATATCAACTTGGGCACCGGTCACCTCAGTGATCGATCTAATCGTGGCTCCACCCTTACCAATTACATCTCTAATCTTGTCTTTAGGGACAGTTATACTGATGATAGATGGGGCATAAGGCGAATACTCTTCTGAGGGCGCTGATATTGCTTGATTCATTATTTCTAAAATGTGATTTTTTGCATCTTTTGCTTGGCTAAGTGCATCTTTCATGATTTCCTCAGTGATCCCGGCAATCTTGATATCCATCTGAAGAGCTGTAATGCCGCTATCGGTTCCTGCAACTTTAAAGTCCATATCTCCAAGGTGATCTTCATCGCCTAAAATATCGGTCAATACTTTATACTGATCTCCTTCCATTACCAACCCCATGGCGATACCTGCAACGTGTGACTTAATGGGTACTCCAGCATGCATTAATGAAAGACTGGATCCGCAAACAGTAGCCATAGAGCTTGAGCCATTAGATTCTGTGATCTCTGATACGATTCTAATGGTATAAGGATATTCATCCATTTTGGGTAGAACGGCTTCTAAGGCTCTTCTAGCTAACTTGCCATGCCCGATCTCCCTTCTTTTTGGAGAGCCCATGAAACCAATTTCACCTACTGAGTATGGTGGGAAATTATAGTGCAACATAAATTTGTCTTTGTATTCACCTTCTAGGGCATCAATGATTTGTGATGATCGTTCTGACCCCAAAGTTGTGACAACGATAGATTGCGTCTCCCCCCGAGTAAACAGGGCCGATCCATGAGTTCTTTCTAGGACGTTAATTTCAACATTGATGTCTCGAACTGTTGTTGTATCTCGACCATCGATTCTAGGCTCACCATTGAGTATTTTTGATCGAACGGTTTGTTTCTCGACTTTTTTAATTTCTGACGCAATGTCATCCTTTGAGATTTCCTCATCTGATTCAGTGATTTGATCAATCGTACTTTGCTTGATTTCTGCGAGACGATTTGATCTTTCTGATTTTTCAACAATCGCATATGCATTTTCAATATCAGAGCCTGCAATCTCAATAACTTTATTTTTTAAAGTCTCATCTTCTTCTGCTTGCTCAAGAATCCATTTATCTTTGCCGGCTTCATTAACTAATTCGTTAATACCATCAATGATTTTCTTTATTTCATCATGACCTTTCATAACAGAATCCAGCATGACTTCTTCTGAAAGCTCTTTTGCTTCTGACTCAACCATAAGAATTGCATCCGTTGTTCCTGCTACCATTAGGTCAAGTGCAGAGTCAGTCATTTCAGAAACTGTTGGGTTGATTACAGGCTTGTTATCAATATAGCCCACGCGAACACCTGCAATGGGTCCATTAAACGGTATGTCTGAGATTGATAATGCTGCTGAGGCCGCAATCATAGATAGAACATCTGTTTGAACTTCAGGATTAAGGCTCATTACGGTTATAACGACTTGTACCTCATTGAGAAAATGATCTGGAAAGGACGGTCTTAACGGCCGATCTATCAGTCTTGAAATAAGCGTTTCTTTTTCCGATGGCCTGCCTTCTCTCTTGAAAAATCCACCCGGAATTTTTCCAGCCGCATACGTTTTTTCTTGATAGTTTACAGAAAGCGGGAACCAGCTTTGATTTTCAGCTGCTTCTCTTTTTGCTACAACGGTTGCAAGAACAGTAGTGCCGTCACATGATGCAACGACTGATCCATTTGCTTGTCTCGCTACTTTTCCTGTTTCGAGGGTAATTTTTTGATCATTGATTATGATCTCTTTTGTTATATGATTCACTGATTTTCCTTTGTTTGTATGGTCAGTTGACCGCTGATATGACTTACTTTCTCAATCCAAGATCAGATATTAATTGCTTATAATTTGAAAAGTTTTTTGATTTGAGATAATCAAGTAGTTTTCTTCTCTTGTTAACCATCATTAATAGTCCTCTACGAGAATGATTGTCTTTTTTATGAATTTTAAAATGATTCGTTAGCGATTCAATTTTTTGAGTCAACAGCGCAATTTGGACATTGGGAGAACCAGTATCCAGATCAGAAGTTTTATATTTATCAATAACTTCTCTTTTTTTATCTGTATCTATTGTCATATCTTGTATTTTTTAATAATTTCAAGTCGCTATTCTACATAGTTTAATCATTACAACAACAAGTTAATGAACTAATTCGTATTGTTAAAAACCATTTTAGGTTTTAGAAAACCATCGGAATATTGTGCCAATCCAAGAAATATACTTTTTGCATCATAAACTCTTATGTAATGATCGCCATCGATAGAATTTAGGTTTTTTGAAATAGACAAACCATTCGAAAACATTGACGATTCTGATTCGCTAACTTTCGTTTTTATGAAATGTTTCAATGGCGTATCCATAGGCAATAGAAAAGGCTCAATAATCTCTGAGCTAATTATCTCCTCTAAAGTGAACATGCTTTGTTCATTGAAGCATTTAATATTTGATCTACGAAGTTGATCAATGTGTCCTACTGTGTTTAATTTGGCGGCTATATCCTCAGCAAGAGTTCTTATATAAGTGCCCTTACTGCACTCTATTATTAACTCAAGGCAATCGCTCTCAAAGGAGATTAAATGAATTGAATGGATGTGTATCGACCTGGGTTTTCTTTGGATGTCTATTCCTTTTGCTGCTAACTTATATAATCTTTGCCCTTTATGTTTCAGAGCAGAAAACATTGGTGGTATTTGGTTTTGCTTTCCGATGAACGATTCTAGTATTTCACCAATCTTAGAACCAGCATTAGGTATATCGTACGGCGCTTTTTCAATGATTTCCCCTTCCTTATCCCCGGTGGAGGTTTTTATTCCCAGTCTTATTGTTGCTTGGTATGTTTTATCTGAATCGATCAAGAATTGAGAAACCCTGGTTGCTCTACCCATGCAGACTGGCAATAGTCCTGTTGCTAGAGGATCTAGAGTACCTGTATGGCCGAGCTTATTGATATTAAATTTTTTCTTAATCCTTTGGATTGCTTGATTGGAGCTCATCATCGTTGGCTTATCCAAAAGAAGAATCCCGTCAATATTATTTTTCTGAGTCATTTTTTATAGTGCTATCAATTAAATCTGAAAGCTGATTGGCGTATTTCTCATGATCATCGAAGATAAAATTCAGTTCAGGTATTTTTTTTAGTGAAACTCTTTGCCCGATATTTCTTTTAAAAATCCCTGATGCCTTAGTCATTAAGCCAATTACTTTATTGGAATCGGATTCAGATATTCCTATTGGTGAACAATAAATTTTTGCATGGCTAAGATCACTCGATAACCTAACTTCATTGATGGATACATTTTTTAACCTTGGATCTTTGATGTCGTGAATGACTGTTTCGCTAATGATTCTATGAATTTTTGACTCAACTCTTGAATTGATGGAAAAATCATTTCCCATCTTATTTTTTGACTTCTATCGTTCGGTAACATTCGATTTGATCACCAACTTTTACATCGTTGTAGTTTTTTACACCAATGCCACATTCTGTCCCCGATTTTACCTCATTGACATCATCTTTAAATCGTCTTAAGGATTCAAGCTCACCTTCGTAAATAACAGTGTTGTCTCTCAGTACTCGAATAGGATTTGCTCTAATGACGGTTCCATCAATCACCAAACACCCGGCAATCTTACCTAATGATGGTGAATCGAAAACATCCCTGACTTCTGCTAAACCACAAATCTCTTCTCTAATAATAGGAGCAGATAAGCCAGAGATCATGTTACTGATGTCTTCGATGGTTTCATAAATTATGCTGTAGTACTTGACTTCAACAGATGAATCTTTGAGCAACTTTCTCGCTGTATTATCAGCGCGTACATTGAATCCAATGACAAAAGCATTTGATGCATCTGCAAGGTTTAGGTCAGATTCTGTAATTCCTCCAATTGAGTTTGAGATGATATCAACGTCGACTTCTTCATTTGAGAGATTCAATAATGAATCTTTGATGGCTTCAGCGCTTCCCCTTACATCTGCCTTAATCATCACGGAGATAACTTTTTTGTCTGTACCGGAAGATTCCATAAAAGATTTCATCTTCTGTGCTTGTTTTTCATTAAGAGTATTTTTCTTTCTATTTTCTTTTCTGGAATCGCTGATCTCTTTAGCTTGCCTTTCTGAATCTGCTTGTCTGAGCTCATCACCTGTATTGGGTGCTCCCGATAACCCATAGACCTTTACAGGCATAGATGGGTTTGCTTCAGTCAGTTCTTCGCCCATTTCATTCAGTAGAATTCGCGCCTTTCCATACTCCTCACCAACAATAACTAAATCCCCTTTGTTTAATCTACCTTCACTGACAAGGACAGTTGCAACAGGACCTTTGCCACTCTCAACTCCAGATTCAATTACGCTTCCAATTGGTCTGCCTTCAAACGGTGCGGTTAATTCAAGGACTTCAGATTGCAAAAGAATGGATTCAAGTAAATGGTCAACACCATCCCCATTGAGCGCAGAAACATTTACGAATAATACATCGCCTCCTAATTCTTCAGGAATAATCTCAAGACCCATTAATTCATTCTTAACTTTCTCTGGATTGGCTTCAGGTTTATCAATTTTATTGATCGCAACAATGATGGGAACGTCAGCATTTCTCGCATGCTCAATAGCTTCTTCTGTTTGAGGTTTCACACCATCGTCAGCAGAAACAACTAAAATCACAATATCGGTAATATTTGCTCCCCTCGATCTCATTTGTGAGAATGCTGCATGCCCTGGAGTATCTAGGAAAGTTATTCGCTGTTCTTTAACATCGATGGTATAGGCTCCAATGTGTTGAGTTATTCCGCCAGCTTCGCCGTCGGTCACTTTAGATTTTCTTATATAATCAAGTAATGAAGTTTTTCCATGGTCGACATGGCCCATTATCGTAACAACGGGCGGTCGTTTGAGTGCATCATTTTCATTGATCTGTTCATCAAATACAGAATCCTCGACAGATCTTTCATCCATTGGTATAGCTTTGTGACCAAGCTCCTCAATAACTAAAATCGCAGTATCTTGATCGATGTGATCGTTTCCAGTTGCCATAATGCCTTGACCAATCATCACAGAAATAACCTCGCTGACTTTCATGGCAAGTTTCTGAGCAATCTCTTGTGGTGAAATTGAAGTTGGAATTTCAATGGATTTAACAACCGGCTGTGTGGGTTTTTCAAATGAATGTGATTGATCTATTGATGATAAATTTACTGATCGCTTGACTTGTCTCTTTTTTCTTTTTTTAACATTGCCTTTAACATGAAGCTCCTTCATTTCAAATGGATCCGATGGTTTTTCATGTTTAGTTTTTTTCCATTTCTTCTTTGCTTTATCTTTAATAGGATCATTGATATTTTGAGATTCAGGGGCTTGAATGGGATCAGCAACTTGTTCTGCTTGAGGATTTAACTCTGTGGACTTAGCTTCCTCAACTTTTCTTTTTGCATCTTCTTGCGCTTCTTTCTCTGCAGCTTCTTTGGCCAGCCTTTCTATTTCCTCTGCTTCTTTAGCCTCTTCTAATAAAGAATCCTTATTCACATAGGTCGCCTTTTTTCTGACCTCAACATTCACTGTTCTTGATGTACCAAAACCACCTGAAAGCTTTAATTCACTTTGCGACCTTCTGTTAACAGTCAGTTTTTTTGGCGATTTAATCTCTGTCTTTGTTCCATGACTTCCTCGGAGATGATTCAAAAGAGTTAATTTTTGATCATTGGTGATGGTATCTGTTTCAACTGAGACAATGATTCCGGCATCATTGAGTTGAGCAATCAGTTTTTCAGGCTCAATCTTAAGTGCCGTTGCTAATTTAGATACTGTTGTGGTAGACATAATTAATTCCTAATTTTTTTAACTCTCTATTTTGCCTTCTTTAAACCAATCTTCTCTGGCTTCTAATATCATGGAAGATGCCATTTCTTCATTGATTTCATCTATTTCAATCAACTCATCGACTGATTGTTCTGCCAAAAGATTTTTAGTATTAATTCCTGCACGAGCAAGCGAATATGCCAATTCTTCTGTGACAGAATTAAGCGCTAATAAGTCATCAGACGGGCCATGCTCTTCAAGACTCTCTTCTGTTGAAATTGCCTCTAGCAGAAGTTGATCTTGAGCTCTCTCCCTTAGTTCGTTAACAAGTGTTTCATCAAAGCCTTGTATTTTTTGAAGCTCAGTTACAGGGACATATGCCACTTGCTCAATTGTGGTAAAGCCTTCTTGTGCGAGAAGTATGGCTACATCTTCACCCACTGATAGTGATTCTACAAATAAATCAGTAACTTTTTGTATTTCTTCGTCGTCTTTTTCCAATGCTTCAGTTTCACTCAGAACATTGAGTTTCCATTGAGTCAATTCGCTTGCGAGTCTAATATTCTGACCTCCCTTACCAATTGCTTGTGATAATTTAGCTTCTTCAACAGCAATATCCATGCTTTGATTTTCTTCATCGACTACGATTGATACGACGTTTGCTGGTGACATTGCATTCACAACAAACTGGGCGGTATTTTCTGACCATAAAATAATGTCTATTCTCTCACCATTTAATTCATTTGAGACGGATTGCACTCTTGACCCTCGCATGCCTACACAAGCACCAACAGCATCGATCCTCTTATCGTCTGACCTAACTGCAATTTTAGCCCTTGAACCAGGATCTCTTGAAGCCGCCACGATTTCGATTAAGTTTTGATTGATTTCGGGAACTTCTATTTTGAATAACTCGATTAAAAACCCCGGACTCACCCTGGATAATATCAGCGGAGGTCCTTTCATATCATCATTAATATCCTTTAATAGAGCCTTGATTCTGTCTTGAGGCCGAATGGCCTCTTTTGCTATGGATTCTCTTCTGGGTAAAAATGCTTCAGCGTTATTCCCAACATCCACGTAAAAACCATTCCGATCAACCCTTTTTACAACACCACTTAAGACTTCACCTAAACGATCATGATAAAGATCAATGACTTTCTTTTTCTCTGCTTCTCTTACTTTTTGAACAATGACTTGCTTTGCTATTTGAGCTCCTATTCTGCTATCTAAATCAACAGACTCAATCTCCTGATAGATATATTCACCTTCTCTGGCATCTTTATCGATATCAACGGCATCAAGCATTCTTAGCTCATAGTCTGGATCTTCTAACTCTCTGGAGTCATCAGCAAAAACCATCCATCTCTGATATGTTTTATAATCACCAGACTCACGATCAATGGTGACTTTAACATCCATGTTTTCTGTGTATTTTTTCTTAGTAGTTGATTCCAATGCATTTTCAATGGCTTCGAAAATTACATCTCTTTCGACATCTTTTGCCTCAGATAGTGTGTCAACTACATTAATGATATCCGTGATCATTTATATTCACCTCTTTAATTAAATTGTGGAACAATTCGACATATGTCAATTCTATCCATTGGAATTTCAAACACTTCGTCATCTTCTAGAAAGACCAAGTCCCCTCTTCTGTCAGCAAGCACCCCTTTAAAATTTTTGCGATCATTCATTTTTTCTTTTAGTTTAATTTTGATTGTCTTTCCTTTGTATCGGTCAAAATCCTCTTTCTTAATTAATTTCCTATCAAGCCCTGGAGACGAAACTTCTAATTCATAGCTTTCAGGATCTATGAATTCATCGATGATGTCTTCAGACATCTTTGATATTGAAACACAGTCGTCCATTACAATGCCCAGCTCATGATCAATATAAATAACAATCTTAACGCCTTTCCTAAGGCTGCGCTGCTCAATTTCGATCAACTCGAATCCTTTTCCGTTTATTAGATCAAGCAATGTTTCTTCTAAGTTTTTTCTTATTTCATTCATTCACATACACAAAAATAAAGCCCCAGAAGGGGCCTAACCAAATAATTGGTAGCGGGGGCAGGATTTGAACCTGCGACCTTCGGGTTATGAGCCCGACGAGCTGCCAGACTGCTCCACCCCGCATCTGTGGGAAGATACTAATCTTTTTTGATTAATCTATCAATAGAAATGAAGAAATAATGATGCGTGTGTAATCAATGATTGGATTGGGGTAAAGCCCGATGAGAAAAAGCATGAGAGATAATAATAGGGTTGTTATAGATTGAGTGTTTTTTAACCCTTTGTTCTCTATTGGTTGGTCGGCATTTTCGAAATACATAAACCAAACAACTCTTAAGTAAAAGTAGGCTGCAATCACCGACATGATTACCCCTATTATTGCAAGCCAGATCCAGTCATTGTAGATGAGTTCTGATAGAACCATCCACTTTGCATAAAAACCGATAAATGGTGGAATTCCTACCATGCTGAACATACAAAATAAGAGCATGAAGGCAACGGATGGGTGTGATTTGCTCAGTCCCTTTAAGTCACTCAGTTCAATATGTTGATGATCCTCTGAAGCAATGGACTCAATTAATCCAAATGCTGCGATTGTCATAATTAAATACATCAGCAAGTAAGTTAGGGATGCGCTGACTCCGGTGTCACTGACTATTGAAAATGACAATAGAACAAAACCTATATGGCCAATTGCTGAATATGCCAACATTCGTCTGAGATTGATTTGCATCAATGCAATTAAGTTGCCAATGATTATTGAAAAAAGTCCTGCAGACAAGATGAGAACTGACCAAAACTCACTCATGGCATTTAGAGCATCCAAGAATAATCTCGATATTAATGCAAAAGCACCAAGCTTAGGTACAGATGAGATATAGATTGCTGCTGTTGTATTAGAGCCTTGATATGAATCTGGGACCCAGCTATGAAATGGGAAAGCACCAAATTTAAATATAATTCCACAAGCGATGAATGCCACGGCAATTCGAATTTCTAGGGACGATATGATTACTAATTCCTTAAGTGAATCGAGCGATAAGGTTCCAGTGACACCATAGAGTATTGATATGCCGTATAAAAATATTGCAGACGCAATGGCGCCCAATATGAAGAACTTCATGGCCGATTCGGTGGCATCGACTGAACTTCTATTGGAGGCGACTATCCCATACATGGACAAGGTTAATGTTTCCAAACCAAGATAAACAGTAAGAAGGTTGTGAGCCGAACAAAGAATCAGTACCCCTAATGTTGCAAATAATTGAACGAGGAAGATTTCATTTTTGATGTTCTGCTTTGACTTAACAGATGTTAGGTGAACCAGAATTGCAGCTATCAGTGCAATGATCTTCAGATTGGTACCAAAGGAGTCAATCATATAGTGCCCGTTGAAGATGATCCTATCGGGTATCTCTAGACTGACAAAGGAGAAAAATAACGCTAATACCAAGAAGAACAGTATGAGTGAGTGTATTAGGCCAATAGAGGCCTTCTTTGAAAGACTATTGACTAATATTACAGTACATATGCCGAAAGCAATTGTGATTTCCGGCAAAATAAATCCAATGATATTGAATGTCATAATCCTGCACCCTTAATCACAGTCTCTGATAAACCGATGAGTGAATCATGCATCAGTTTCATTAGGGGCTCTGGGTATATTCCCATGGCTATAACCATAACTGCCAGAATCATTAGAGGAATGAATTCAGTGACGTTAAGATCATCAATATCACTGATCTTTTCATTGGTAATTTGACCAAAAATGACTCTTTTAATCATCCATAGTGTATAAGCTGCACCGATGATTAACGTTGACCCCGATAAAAATGCAATCCAGAAATTAACCTTTAAACTAGCAAAAATTACCAAGACTTCGCCCACAAAACCAGATGTGCCTGGTAAAGCAGCATTGGCAAGTGCAAAAAAGACCATGAGCCCAGCAAATTTTGGCATTGATAACGCAACACCCCCATAGTCGTCTATCTCTCGACTGTGAATTCTGTCATACATAACACCTATGCATAGAAATAAAGCACCTGATATTAAGCCATGAGAGACCATCTGTATCATCGATCCGCTGATGGCTAGAGTCATGTTATCTGATGAGATATTTTCATGATTAAGAAAAACCACAAATGTTCCTAACGTTACAAAACCCATATGAGCAACAGAAGAATATGCAATGAGTTTCTTCATATCGGTTTGAGATAGTGCAACCATGCCAATGTATATGATTGCAATCAAAGACAATACAACCATGATTTGAGACAATTCATTGGATGCATCTGGGGTTATTGGTAGGCTGAATCTCAGCAATCCATAACCACCCATTTTTAGGAGTATTGCTGCCAAAATGACAGAACCGCCAGTCGGCGCTTCGACGTGAGCATCGGGTAACCATGTATGCACTGGCCACATTGGAATTTTAACGGCAAAAGCAAACAAGAAAGCTAAGAATATCAATACTTGTTCAATTCTTGATAGATCAAGATTATAAAAATCAAATATCGAATATGATCCAGTGCTGATATAGAGATAAATGATTGCTATCAACATAAAAACAGAACCTAGGAATGTATACAGGAAGAATTTGATTGTTGCATACACGCGGTTTTTGCCGCCCCATACCCCAATGATGATGAACATGGGTATGAGCATGGCTTCCCAGAAGACATAAAACAAAAACGCATCCAGTGCACTGAATACTCCAATCATTAATCCCTCAAGGATTAGAAATGACGCAAGATATTGGTGAAGATTTGTTTTATTTGAAGTTCTGGCAGTGAATAAAACAATGGGTGTAATGAATGTCGTTAAAAGAATAAGAGGAAAAGATATTCCATCGACGCCAAGGTGATAATTGATATTGAATCGCTCGATCCAAGAGGTGTTCAGCTCGAATTGGATTGCAGATCCGCTGTCATCAAATAATGACAGAGCATATAAGCTCAAACCGAATATTAATAGTGAAGAAATGACAGATACCCAATATACAATTGATGAGTGTTTCTCGTTTATGAAAAGCATGATCAACCCAACCATGATTGGGGACCATATCATTAAATCCAGAATCACGAGGCATACCCCGCACTTAGAACTGTCCATCCCAAAAAGATTGCGAGACCAAGGATCATCATCAAAGCATAGTGGTAGATGTACCCTGTTTGAATGACTTTGATTCGATTGGCAATATTTCCAATGCGATAAGCTGTTCCATTCACAATCCAATTATCAATGATTTTGACGTCTCCCAGTGACCAAAATCTTTGACCGATATTTCGTGCTTGTTTTGCAATAACTTCTTCATATAAATCATCGAAATAGTATTTATTCTCTAGAAGGCGATAAATGAATGTTGACTCAAAAGATTTACCTTTAAGAATGTTTGGTTTCTGAATATATAAAACATACGCTGTAAGTACGCCCATCATTGCAATATATATTACCGGGCCTGAGAATGCATGAACCAAAAAGCCATAAGCAGTGGAGTATTCATAACCAAATATTTGATATGCATCAGGTTGTGCAATGCTAGTGGCAAAGTAAGAACCAAAAACCATTGGACCCACTGTTGGCCATGCAACCATGACCGATGGAATCGCAAGCAATATGAGCGGGAGAGTAATAGACACTGGTGATTCTTTGACATCACTGTGATGTTCATTGATGCTTCCATGAAATACTTTGAAGAAGAGTCTGAATGAATACAATGCAGTGATAAAAACTCCTACTATCACTGATGCGTATGCAAATCCAGATCCAAATATATCTGCATGGCCGATTGCCTCAATCAATGCATCCTTAGAGAAAAATCCAGAAAAACCTGGGAAACCAATAAGGGCAAGAGAGCCGATCAAGGAGGTCACATAGGTGATGGGAAGTTTACTTTTCAGTCCTCCCATTTTTCTTATGTCTTGCTCATGATGCAATGCAACGATTACAGATCCAGCTGCCAAGAAAAGTAACGCTTTGAAGAAGGCATGAGTCATTAAATGAAATAAACTGACGGAGTAAGCGGAGACTCCGGCAGCGGCGACCATGTACCCAAGCTGAGAGAGTGTTGAGTAAGCAATGACTCTTTTAATATCGTTCTGAATTAAACCGAGTATCCCCGTAAAGAGTGCCGTTGTTGCACCAATGATCAGCACAAACGATAAAGCAGTGGATGACAGTTCAAACAAAGGAGACATTCGAGCAAGGAGGAATACTCCAGCCGTGACCATTGTAGCAGCATGGATCAAAGCAGAGATCGGTGTTGGCCCTTCCATTGAGTCGGGCAACCAAACATGAAGTGGCATTTGTGCCGATTTTCCCATGGCTCCTCCAAATAGAAGCATGCAAGAAGCTGTCAGAGCAGAGATGTTCCATTCATTGATGAAGAATAGCTCGGTTTGAGCTAGGTTTTGTGATTCAAAGAATGTCGTTTGGTAGTCCAAAGAGCCCGTGATAGAGAATATTATGCCAATTCCAAGGATCATGGATAAGTCCCCTACTCTGTTTACCAAAAAAGCTTTTAGGTTGGCTTTAATTGCAGATTCTTTGGTGTACCAAAATCCAATCAACAGGTAAGACATCACTCCGACCGCTTCCCAGCCAAAGAATAATTGCAGAAAGTTATTGGCCATGACTAAGCTCAGCATCGAAAATGTAAAAAGACTGATGTAAGCAAAGAAACGGTGATAACCAGGATCGTCATGCATATAGCCAATGGTATAAATGTGAACCATAAGCGAAACGAAGGTAACCACAACCATCATGCTGGCCGTCAAATTATCGATGAGAAATCCTATGTGAAACGAAAAGCTTCCAATATTCAACCAGGTGTATATGTTTTGATTAAGAACGGTGGATGTTTGATATATCTCTAGTGCCAAGATGCAAGAGAGGACAAAAGAGATCATTACCCCCAGTATGGTGGAAGTATTGACAAATGTTTTTCCCAATGATTTTCCAAGAAACGCAGCGAGAATGCTTCCAACCAATGGAGACAATAGTGCAATTAGGCTGTACTCAAAGATCATCGTTAGTTTCTCAGTGTATTCAGTTCACTGACTGAAATTGATTTTTTGTTGCGATATAAGGCAACCAAAATTGCCAATCCGATTGCTGCTTCAGCAGCAGCAACCGTCAAAATAAAAAAGACAAAGACTTGTCCCGACAGATCCTGTAATTGATGTGAAAAAGCGATGAAATTAAAATTCACAGATATCAATAGTAATTCCGTACACATCATTACGATAATGATGTTTTTTCGATTGATTATAATGCCAGTAATGCCGATTGAGAAAACGAGGGCGGATAAGGTTAAGTATGATTGCAACGTAACCATCACATGTCTCCTTTTTTGATATCAACCATCCTGACTCGTTTTTTTGGATCAGCCGATATTTGGTCTCTAGCAACTTGTTTTTTGACATTTTTTCTTGACCGAAGTGTCAGAGAAATAGAAACAATAATTGCCAATAGAAGAATAAAACCAGCAATCTCAAACGAAAGGATATATTTAGTAAACAATTCTGTCCCAAGTAGCAGAGTATTGTTGGCAGATATATCTGAACTTGAAAATGATGCTTCACCGATAAAATGATCAGACTGAATCCAAAACAATGCAATCAGTTCTGCAGCTATGACCAACCCTAGAAAGATTGCAATAGGTGCTATTTTGGTAAATCCTGAATTTTCCTCTTCGATATTAATATTCAACATCATTATCACAAATAAGAATAAGACCATCACAGCGCCCACATAAACAAGGACAAGTACTATCGCCAGAAACTCGGCTTCAAGGAGCAACCACAATAGTCCCGTTGTGATGAAAGCCAATATAAGTGAAAACGCAGAGTAAACAGGATTTTTAAACAGTATAACGCCCAATGAAGCACAGATAAGGACTGATGCAAATACATAAAATATGATTTCTAGTAACATCATCTATACCTCGAGTCTTTTTTCTTATTCTTAATCGTTTGATCTTTGTGTTGATCGCCAGTTGCTAGGAGCATCTCTTTTGTTTGGATTCTCTGATGATTTTCTGTCATGTGATACTCAAAGATATTTGTTTCAACAATGGAATCCACTGGGCAAGCTTCTTCGCAGAAGCCGCAATAGATGCATTTGAATGCGTCAATCTCGAATTTAACGGTTCGTCTGGACCCATCGGCTCTTTCTTCAGATTCAATGGTGATTGCCTGAGCAGGGCAAACGGCTGAACATAATTTACATGCAATGCATCGTTCTTCGCCATTGTCGTATCGCATGAGTGCCAGTTTGCCTCTAAACCGTGGAGAGAGTGGAGTTTTTACCTCAGGGTATTGAACAGTGACTTTGCGTCTAAAAAAAGCTTTGAGCGTGACAATGAAGCCTTTGATGAAATCAATTAACGATAGTTTCTTTAAAAGCTGAAGCATATTCATGCGACACTCCAAGGACCGACCTGCATGACATACATCACGCATTCAACACCTATCCATACGATGGTTATTGGGATCAATACTTTCCATCCAAGAGACATCAACTGATCATATCTGTATCTTGGGAATGATGCCCTCAACCAAACAAAGACAAACAAGAAGAATAGTGCTTTTATCAATAACCAGAAAATACTGGGTTCAACTACAAAGGCCAGTATAGAGTCTTCCAGGAAGGTAAGACCGGCAAAGAAACTTTCCCAACCGCCGAGAAACAAGATTGATGTTAAGACTGATATTAGAGCCATATTGATGTATTCGGCGAGGAAGAATATTGCAAATCCTATGCCTGAATATTCAACATGAAAACCAGCTACGATTTCAGCCTCACCTTCAGCAAGATCAAATGGGTGTCTGTTTGTTTCAGCAATACCTGAAATAAAGTAGACAATAAAGAGCGGAAACAATGGAACCCAGAACCAGCTGAGGACACCACCCGATTGTGCAGCAACAATTTCTCCAAGCTTTAAGCTGCCACTAGCCATCAGAACTCCAACCAATGCAAATCCCATGGCAATTTCATATGCCACCATTTGTGCAGCAGCCCTCATTGAGCCAAGAAAAGCATATTTTGAATTGGATGCCCAGCCACCTAAAATCACACCATAAACACCAAAGGATGTCAGCGCTAGTAAATAGAGAAGCCCAGCATTAATGTCTGCAATGATGAATTCTGGACTAAAAGGTATTACGGCCCATGCTGCTAAAGCCGGCACAAGTAGGAGAATCGGTGAGAGTAAAAAAAAGAACTTATCGGCTTTAGCAGGAATGATCACTTCTTTGAGTAACAATTTAATAGTGTCTGCAATCGATTGAAGCGTTCCCATTGGCCCAACTCTGTTCGGCCCTACTCTAGAATGCATATATCCAATGACTTTTCTTTCGAAAAACACTAAAAAAATAACCGTTAGGATGAGACAGGCTGTGACGATAGCGATTTGAAATAAAGACCATATGAGACTTATCCACTGAGGGTCAAGGGATGATAAAAGCGATGATAAGAATTCCTTCATTTGCTGCTTAATCCTTCTTTGGTATTTTGTAGCGGCTTAGATCGTCTCAAAACATTATCGGTGTTATACATATTGAAAATGGTTTCTTTCTTGGGAAGAAATGTTGTTAGAGTCGTGTCTGGGATTTCTGATATTTTTTCAGCTGTTATTGCAATGGTTTCTATTCCTTTTTGAATACAATCATTAATCTCGCTGACAGATAATGATTGAATGCCCATGCCTTGATACATGGACATAAGCAACTCAATATTGCTGAATTCATCAGCGCTCATCGACTGAATATGATTAAAAGACTGATTTCTCAGCTCAAGATTGATCATCGAGCCAGTACCCTCGTAATGGGTTTTTATTGGAATAATTACGTCCGCATGCTGATTGAAGTATTCATTTATGTATGGCGTAAAGACTACAAGATTATTTGTAGATTTCATGCATTCAATTAACTCTGCTTGGTATATCGTATCGTTAGGTTCGATGCCATACATGATCAAAAGATCGTGGTTCATTTGAATGATTTCTGAGAAGTTTAGAGTTTGATCAGTTGACTCGTTAATCAACCCATGGATAGAAGCGCCTATCATATTGGAGCCCTCAGAAATCTCGCAAAGATTTGTTTGACAAACGGATGATAAAATATGGGCATACGAACGAATGATTTGGTACTGGCTGTCTGAATACGCACCGATACCGATGATGATCAGGCTCTTACTCTGACACAAGGATACAGCTATTGCCTCGTGCTTTACTGATGGTTCATCGATTGTATCCAGATGATCAGCAATATTGTTGGGCAAATGATTCTTTGTCAAATTAATGGCAGCTTTTAGTACTCGGCCAATATCATTGACCCAATCATCGTTTATGATATTTTGTCCAATCTGAAAGTGGTATTCCGATTCGTGGGAGTTAATGATGTGAATCGATGACCCGCTGTCCGCTGATTTCTTTATCCGATGAGCAAGGATTGGTGTTTCTTTTCTCAGATCGGAACCTAAGATGAGTGTGTTTTTCATCGAATCAATGTCTGATAAGTTAATATTCATGTGAGGAATAAAACTCCTGTCAGATTTTTCTGAGAAATCTCTCTGCCTCAGTCGGTAGTCAATGGCTTTGATCCCTAATTGATGACAAAAATCCGATAATAAATATTGCTCTTCTGTGGACAGATTGGGTGAAACCAATACTCCTATTGATTGACCATTATTTGAGCATGATTTGATCATGTCCACCGAACGATCCATTGCATCGGCCACTTTAACATTATCAAGATCACTATTAACTCTAAGCTGTGGGCTTATCGCACGATCTTCTGAGTAGATACCATCGAAGCCAAAACGGTCTCTGTCCGCAATCCATGTTTCGTTTATGTCTGGGTTTTTCTTTGGAACAATTCTGCGAATGATGTCATTTTTCTTATGTATCATGATGTTTGTGCCAACACAATCGTGAGGCGAGATGCTTTCAATTTGATCCAACTCCCAGGTTCGGTCTGTATATCGATAAGGTTTGTTATTGAGGGCGCCTACAGGACATAAATCAATGATGTTTCCAGAGAGTTCATGGTCCACTGTCTTGGATACATACGTACTGATATTGGAACTCTCTCCTCTGCCAATGGTTCCTAGTTCCTGAATACCGGCAATCTCAGTGCCAAAGCGAACACATCTTGTACACATAATGCACCGTGTCATATCCGTGGATACAAGAGGCCCTAAATCATCATTCTTTTTTGTTTGTTTTTGTATGTCAAATCGTGAATCATTTTTACCATAGGCATAAGCCAAATCTTGAAGCTCGCATTCACCGCCTTGATCACAGATTGGACAATCCAGTGGATGATTGATCAGCAAGAATTCCATCGTTGATTCTTGAGCCGTTTTTGCAGGTTTGGATTTGGTATGAACGATCATGCCATCACTGACCGGTGTGGCGCATGCGGGCAATGCACTATTAGAATTTTCTACCTCAACAAGACACATTCTGCAATTTGCAGCAATGGATAGTTTTTCGTGATAGCAGAATCGTGGAACATATGTACCGGTTTGATCTGTCAATTCTATAAGCATTTGACCCGGAAGAGCATCGTGTTCGATTCCATCAATCGTTACTGTGATTTTATTTTTTGTATCAGTCATCCTGCTGCCACTGATTTGCCTTTGTTCTCGATCATGTATTTAAATTCATGGTGATAGTGCTTTAAGAAGCTTTGAACTGGCCATGCTGAAGCATCACCAAAGGCACAAATTGTATTGCCCTCTATTCGTCCAGCGACGTCTTCGAGCAACGACAGATCGCCTGACAGACCTTGCCCATTTGTGATTCGATCTAGAATACGATAAAGCCATCCTGTTCCTTCTCTGCACGGTGTGCATTGGCCGCAACTCTCAGCAAAGTAAAATCTTGATATTCTCTTTAAGAGTTCAACCATGCAAGTGTCCTCAGCAATAATGATCATAGCTCCAGTGCCCAATGCAGAATCGGCACTTTGAAGCGATTCGTAGTCCATGGTGCAGTTTTCTATAATCTTTGCCGGAAGGACTTTTGTCGATGAACCACCGGGAATAACTGCCTTGAGCTTTCTTTCATCCAAGATTCCGCCCGCTATCTCAATCACTTCATTGAAAGTCAGCCCAAGCGGGAGTTCATAATTACCTGGATTATTAATGTGTCCTGAGATTGAAAAGATAAGCGTGCCAGGGGATTTTTCTGTTCCAAAGTCAGAGTACCATTTTGAGCCATTCTCAATTATTTTCGGAATGCTTGCCAGTGTTTGTGTGTTGTTGACAGTTGTGGGTTTCCCATAGAGTCCGAAATTGGCTGGAAATGGTGGTTTAAATCTGGGTTTTCCTTGTTTTCCCTCTAAAGATTCAAGCAACCCCGTTTCTTCTCCGCAAATATATGCGCCTGCCCCAAGAAAATTATAAAGATCAAAATCAACGCCAGACTCTAGTATGTTGCCTCCCAGTAAGCCAGCTTCATAAGCCTCTTTCACAGCAGCTTCAATGCGTGGGTAACATTCAAGCATGAACTCACCCCTGACATAGTTATATCCAACGGTTGCTCCAATCGCATAAGCAGCAATAGCCATTCCTTCAACGAGCACATGAGGGTTGTATTTGAGAATGTCTCTGTCATGACAAGTACCCGGTTCGCTCTCATCTGAGTTGCAGACGATGTATTTTTGATCATCGTTGTTAGGCATGAAGCTCCATTTAAGGCCTGTTGGAAATCCGGCACCACCCCTGCCTCTCAGTCCGGATTTTTTAACTTCCTCAATGATCCAGTTACTGTTTTTATTTTCTTGATCTGCAAGTATGTCCTTCCAGACAGAGTATCCGCCTTGTTTTAGATACTCATCGATGGTCCATGAATTTGAATCATTGATGTTTGAATATATGACTTGGTTTAATTTGCTCATGATTTACTGGTCAGTTTGTCAATCACTTCATCAACCTTTTTTATGTCTATATTTTCGATATAAACGTGATCCACCATCATCATTGGTGCCCCAGTGCATGCAGCAAGGCATTCTTCTTCTTCTTTTAAGAAGATTTTTCCATCGGACGTTGATTCACCAACATTGATGCCCAGCTTATGTTCAATATGATTGAGTATTGCATCGGAACCTCTAAGCATGCATGAGATATTAGTGCAGACTGAGATTTCATGTTTGCCTGCTGGTTTTGTTTGAAACATTGAATAGAATGTTGCCACTTCATAGACTTGGATTTTTGGTACATCGAGATAATTGGCTACTGCATCCATGAGTTCAGATGTTAAGAACCCTTCGTTTTGATGTTGAACAGCATGAAGCGACCCAATGATTGCGGAACGTTGTTTTCCCTTTGGAAACTTATTCAGCCAATGGTCCATTTCTTTTTTTGTTTCAGGTGTCAGTAATTCGTTCATATTTATCTATCTATTTCACCAAAAACAATGTCTAAGGTTCCAATGATTGATACCACATCTGCCAACATGTGGCCTTTGGACATTTCGTCAATGGCTGCCAAATGGGCAAAACTTGGCGCCCTGACTTTTAATCGATATGGTTTATTGGCACCATCAGAAAGCAAGAAAACACCAAATTCACCTTTTGGGTGCTCAATGGCCTTATAGGTGTTTCCTTCGGGAACAGAATAACCTTCAGTGAAGTGTTTAAAATGATATATCAAAGATTCCATATCATGTTTCATTGAATCTCTCTTCGGTGGTCTGTATTTATGATCCCCGATCATGACCGGGCCTTGATTTTCTCTGAGCCATCTGATGCATTGTTGAATGATCATATTGGATTGTCTCATTTCTTCGATTCTGACCAGATAACGATCGTAACAATCGCCATTGACACCAACCGGAATCAGAAAATCTAGCTCATCATACACTTCATAGCTTTGATTTCTTCTAAGATCCCACTCGATGCCAGAACCTCTTAACATAGGACCTGTAAAGCCAAGCTGCATTGCTCTTTCTGGTGTTACAACACCAATATCGACCGTCCTTTGTTTCCATATGCGGTTATCGGTGAGCAATGTTTCATACTCATCCACTAAAGATGGAAATCGATTTGTGAAATCTTCGATAAAATCAAGCAATGAACCTTCGCGATTATAGTTAAGCCTTTTAACTTTCTTCTCTGAGATAAATTTATTTGCTTTGTATTGAGGCATCTCTTCCGGCAAGTCACGATAGACACCACCAGGCCTATAATAAGTCGCATGCATTCTGGCGCCTGAAACTGCCTCGTATGCATCATATAGATCCTCCCTCTCCCTGAAACAGTAAAGAAATAAAGCCATAGCTCCGATATCTAGTCCATGGCAACCCAGCCATAATAAATGATTCAATATTCTTGTGATTTCATCAAACATCACACGAATGTATTGGGCTCTTTTGGGAGGGGTTATATCCAAAAGACTTTCAATAGCTAAAACGTAAGGATGCTCACAACACATCATTGAGACATAGTCCATTCTGTCCATGTACCCAATGGAATGGTTGTATGGTTTTATTTCAGCCAGTTTTTCAGTGCCTCTATGTAAAAGGCCAATATGAGGATCAAGATTTATAATCACTTCACCATCCATCTCCATGATTAATCTCAAAACGCCATGAGCTGCTGGATGTTGTGGACCAAAATTAAGCTTGAGATTGCTTTCAGTCATTTTGATTCCTTATGACCCTTGGCACACCTGGACGAGTTGATATTGAAACAGGTTGATAGACCACCTCACCTTTTTTTTCATCATATACAACCTCAAGATTTCCATTGGTTGGGAAATCTTTTCTAAATGGATGGCCGATAAAACCATAATCAGTGAGTATTCTTCGAAGATCGGGATGACCTTCAAAATGAATGCCCATCAAGTCAAAAGCTTCCCTTTCAAACCAATCGGCACTGCTCCAAATATCGATAAGAGATGGTACGGTTGGAGGATTGCTTTCTGATGCGAATACTTTTAGGGTGAGCCGCTGATTATCTGTTACAGAAAGCAATTGATAAAAAACAGCGAATCTGTCTTCGAATGTATCATCTATGTCTGGAATAATTGTTGGTTTTACTGCACGAGAATAGCCTGTGTGGGTTGCATCATTGGTTTTCCAGTCAGCATTCCCATATGTAAGATAATCAACTGCTATGACATCGATTAGGATTTCATAGGCTTCATTTTTCTTCAGAGCATGAGAAACTTCAATGAGCTGTTCTCGATTGACTTTGATTTCGGGGTTGGATTGATTCAATGAAACATCAATATCATATGCTTCAAGTTTTTTTTCTAGAATCTCTATTTTCCTCTGATTATCCATGTGCTACAGATTCTTCTTTTTTTATTTTTTCCTGAAGCTCTATAATTCCATTGATCAGTGCTTCAGATGTTGGTGGGCAACCCGGTACATAAATATCGACTGGAAGAATTTGATCACAACCTCTAACTACTGAATACGAATGATGGTAGTAGCCTCCTCCGTTCGCACATGATCCCATTGAAATAACCCATTTAGGCTCAGCCATTTGGTCATATACTTTTCGAAGTGCAGGGGCCATTTTATTAACCAAGGTGCCTGCAACAATCATGACATCTGATTGTCTTGGGCTGGGCCTAAAGAAGACGCCAAAACGATCGGTATCATACCTGGCTGCACCTGCATGCATCATTTCAATGGCACAACATGCCAAACCAAATGTCACTGGCCACATTGACCCTGTTCTTGCCCAATTAACAAGCTTATCAACCGATGTGATGATAAATCCGGGACCTTGTTGATCAATTAAATTGTTATCAGCATCTAATCCCAATCCAATGCTCCTTTATTCCACTCGTACACAAACCCTATAACCAAAACAAAAAGAAAAATAACCATCGATATAAGGCCTACATGACCAATTTGATCAAGAGCAATAGCCCAAGGGAATAGGAATGCGATCTCAAGATCAAAGATGATAAAAAGAATTGCGACTAAGTAATATCTGACATCAAACGGTATTCGTGCGTCTTCAAATTCTTCGAATCCACATTCATATGGTGATAATTTAGCTTTCGTCTTAGCGCCCTTCCCAAAGAGAAAACCCAAACCAAGCATCAATAGGCCAAGAACGACGGCTATGATAACAAAAATTGCGATTGGCAGATAATTTTCAAGCATCTCTATGGAAACTCTAAATGTGTCTTAAAACGCGATGAATTGTATCATTTTTTAAATGCAATCATCCAAAATATTAGTCATTTTCTGTGAAATAAAACTCTGCCGATGGCCGGACTCGAACCGGCACAGCTTGCGCCACTGCCCCCTCAAGACAGCGTGTCTACCAGATTCCACCACATCGGCTAGAGACTAATTATTCTTGTGGTATTTGAGGTTCGCTTTCAATGGTCTCTTTTGGAACCACATTTGGTGATTCCACTTGATCCAGAACACTATCAGAAACAACCGTTCCTTTATTTAAATAGGCCAGCGTAAGGCTGGTGATAAAAAATACACTAGCAAGTACCGCTGTTGTTCTGGATAGAAAATTTGCAGATCCTTTGGCTCCAAAAAGTGTACCGGATGCGCCGGCACCAAATGCCGAGCCCATGTCAGCACCTTTTCCTTTTTGTAAAAGAATCAATACCACAATCACAATTGCAGTGATTACATGAACGCTTAGTAATAGTGAATTTGCATTAGCCATTTCTTATTTCCTCGGCAATATTATATATTTTTATAAATTCAGAAGCATCAAGAGATGCACCACCTATCAAACCTCCATGAATATGCTCCATCTGAAGCAATTCTTTTGCATTTGAAGATTTCATGCTCCCGCCATATAAGATAGGGATAATTTTGGATGAATGAATTTCATTCAATATGGACTGAATGAAGGCATGCACTTCATTAGCCATTTCTGGCGTTGCAGTCAAGCCTGTACCAATGGCCCAAATTGGTTCATAAGCAATAAGGAACTGTGTGTTTGCCGATAGAATATCACGATCCAAGACTCTTCTTATTTGTTGCCCTATGACCTCGAACGTTTGATCCGATTCTCTTTGCTCAATGGATTCGCCGATACATAGAATAGGGATTAAATTATTTTCTATGGCCTTTAGTAGTTTTAATTTTATTTCTTCATTGCTTTCACGATGATATTCACGTCTTTCAGAATGACCAATGATCACATACTCAATTGAATGATCTGCAAGCATATGGCCTGAACATTCTCCAGTAAAAGCGCCGACTTCATGTTGAGAAATATTCTGAGCGCCAATACTGATAAAACTTGGTGCTTTATCCATTACAGACTGAAGGTATATATCCGGTGGACATATGATCATGTCATTGGAGTTTTCTAACTCTGATTTAAATGCAGAGAAATACTCATTGATGAATGACAAGTCGGCATTCATCTTCCAATTTGCAGCGATGAAATATTTTTTATCCATTTGTTTTGATGCTATCGACAATAAACTTTAGAAGACTATTTGAAGTCACTTGATCAGTGTTCTCAATCGATATCCTGATAAGCGGCTCAGTACCGGACGCTCTTATTATCACTCTTCCGTCTTGATTCTCTGAATTGATCGTATTTGCAAGATGGCGCAAGAAGTCGTCAGTAATGTTATTTAAATTTTCGATATCTAAATTTTCATTCAATACAGGCAAGAGTTCAAGATCAGCCACAAGATCGCTTATATTTAAACTATTGATAATGGATTCCTTAATGATGATGAGGCCTGTCAGAAGAGCATCGCCAGTTGGTGAATATTCAGAATTAATGATATGACCTGATGACTCACCGCCGATGATGGCACCCGTTTTTTTCATCATGGAATAAACATTCTTATCGCCAACATCGGAACGATATAGGTCGATATTTAAGTCTTTTAATTTCATTTCAAGACCAGAATTTGTGGTAATTGTTCCCACAACTTTATGATTGAATGTTTTATTACTCATATTCGCATTTGCCAGGATAAAAAGAATCTGGTCACCGTCTAAAACTGCCCCTTGCTCATCGACAATTAGAATTCTGTCAGCATCACCATCGAGTCCTATTCCTAGATTCGACTCTGTTGCAACGACTGTTTTTTTAAGAATTTCTGGGTGTGTCGACCCACAATCTAGATTGATATTTTTTCCATTGGGTGAACACGCAATTGGAATGACATCTGCACCCAAATCCAGAAGCACCTGTGGAGCAATTTTATATGCGGCACCATTTGATGCATCCACGACGATTTTAAAACCCTTAAGAGGTAAATGATGGTCAATGTCATCGAATATTGACATCAATAGCGATTTATAAAGACTTCTTGATGTATTTGAAATCTTTGCCTTGCCTAATGTTTCAGCAGTTTTTGTTATCGGTGCGTCCGAGAGTTTGGATTCAATAATGCTTTCAATCTCACGATCAATTTTCTCACCCATGTGGTTAATGATTTTAATCCCGTTGTATTCATAGGAATTATGTGAAGCACTGATGACGATTCCAAAATCACAATTTTGTTGAATTGTGTAATAAGCAATAGCAGGTGATGGAAGTGGGCCCAACAGTATTACCTCAAGACCATATGCTACAAAAGCAGACTCAAGAGCTGATTCAAACATGTATCCAGAAATTCGCGTGTCTTTACCAATGGCAACTTTCCCGCCATTGGGGGTCATAACTTTAGCAATTGATGATGCTAATCTCATGGCAAAATCAATAGTCATGGGATGCTCACCCACTTTTCCTCTGATACCATCTGTGCCAAAAACTTTTTCTATCTGTGTACTCATTTTAAGTCACTATATTCTAAAGGCGTGTATTGTATAGCTTTGGCAACTGTTAAATCCATTATTTTTTATGGAGTTAACGTGAAACTTAATGTTGTGTTGCTGGATCACCAATATTTGGTGTAGAAGGATCATCAGAGTCATGATCATCCGAATTCCAATCTTCAGGCGGTCTGGGTTCCTTATCATTCATGATGTCCGCGATCTGAGATTCTTCAATGGTCTCATATTTCATAAGCGCTTCAGCCATGTTATGCAGTCTTTGATTATGTTTTTGTAAAATTTTTGTTGCTACAGAGTATGCATGGTCAATTATTTTTCTCACCTCTTCATCGATTGTTTTAGCAGTTCCATCTGACATATGTTTGGTTTGTGTGACGGATCGTCCAAGAAATACTTCGCCTTCATCATCGCTATAGGCAAGAGGTCCTAATTTGTCAGACAAGCCCCATTTTGTGACCATATTTCTCGCTATTTCTGTTGCACGCTCAATATCGTTAGATGCACCAGTCGTGACTGCATCTTTGCCAAATATAATTTCCTCAGCAACTCTTCCGCCAAACAGGCTTGTGATTTGACCCATGAGTCTCTGCTTGCTTATGCTGTATTTATCTTCCTCGGGAAGAAACATTGTGACTCCGAGCGCTCTTCCACGGGGAACAATTGTTACTTTATATACAGGGTCATGGTCATCCAGATTAAGGCCAACAATGGCATGGCCTGCTTCGTGATAGGCAGTAAGCTTTTTTTCAGCCTCACTCATTACCAGAGATCTTCTCTCTGCACCCATCATGATTTTATCTTTCGCTTTTTCTAAGTCATCCATCGTTACATGCTTTTTATTTCCTCGAGCCGCAATCAAAGCTGATTCATTGACTAGGTTAGCCAAATCTGCCCCAGAAAAACCCGGCGTGCCTCTCGCGATGATTGAAGGTTTTACATTCTTATCAAGAGGTACTTTTCTCATATGAACTTTAAGAATTTGCTCTCTGCCTCTGACATCAGGCAATGGAACAACCACTTGACGATCAAATCTACCAGGCCTTAAGAGTGCAGCATCTAATACATCTGGACGATTGGTTGCCGCTATGACTATGACACCAACATTGTCTTCAAATCCATCCATTTCTACCAGAAGCTGATTAAGCGTCTGCTCTCTTTCATCGTGGCCACCGCCTAAGCCAGCACCCCTTTGTCTGCCGACTGCATCAATTTCATCGATGAAAATAATACATGGAGAATGACCTTTTGCTTCTTGAAACATATCTCTGACCCTGGAAGCTCCGACACCTACAAACATTTCTACAAAATCTGAACCCGATATTGTGAAAAATGGGACTTTTGCCTCACCTGCAATGGCTCTAGCGAGAAGTGTCTTTCCTGTCCCAGGTGATCCCACCATCAAGACTCCTCTTGGGATTTTCCCACCCAATCGTTGGAACTTTGATGGATCTTTTAAAAATTCCACAATTTCAACAACTTCTTCCTTTGCTTCCTCAATACCGGCAACGTCAGCAAATGTTACTTTCACCTGGTCTTCACCCAATAATTTGGCTTTGCTTTTTCCAAAACTCATGGCACCGCGACCACCGCCAATGCCGCCTTGCATTTGGCGCATGAAATATATCCAAACACCTATTAGCAGTATTACCGGAAAAGAATTGATGAGTAAGCTGACGAATAAGTTCTGCTCTTTCTGTGGGCTCGCACTTATGTTCACACCAGAACGATTTAATTCGCCTATCAAAGCTGTGTTATCGGTTTCAGGATTATATGTAACAAAACGATCACCGTTTATTCTTTTTGCTTTGATTATTTCGTTCTCGAAAACAACTTCGCTGACATTTCCAGTCCTAACTAACTCTAGAAATGTCGAATAATCCAGTGTCTGCTGCCTCATTGTATTAGGCGAAAAAGACTGGAAAAAGGACAGCATCACGATCGCAATGACTATCCAGACAAGTGTATTCTTAAAGAAATTATTCATAAATCAATTATACCTAATGTTTTTAGCTATCACGTAGGTTTCTCTGCTCTCTCGTCTCGATGACTTTGGTTTAAAGTAGCTAACTCTTTCGAAATTCTCTTTCAGGTCAGATTTAAATTCTTCAAAACCATGGCCAATAAAAACCTTCATTACAAGCACTCCCTTAGATATAAGAACATTTTGTGAGAATTCAAGTATGCCATCTGCAATATTATAAAATTTATATTGATCGCTGACCTTATTGCCTGACTTGTTGGGTGACATATCTGAGATAATAAGATCAAACTTTTCTTTGTTGTTTTGTCCAAATACATTGTCTTGCAGTGTTTGATCTTCAATGCTTCCATGGATAAATGTGACGCCTCCGATCGGTTCCATTTCATTGATATCGATAGCAATGACTTTCCCTTTTTTGATTCTACGTCTTGCAAAATCACTCCATCCTCCGGGGCACGAACCAATGTCGATGACTGATTTGACGTTCTTAAAGATGTTAAATCTATCATCAATTTCTGAAAGTTTGTAAACGGATCTTGACCTATAGCCTTTTCGTCTAGAATCTTTTATAAAAAAGTCCTCTGATTGAGACTTTCTCCAGTGTCGATTCGTCATGATCTAATTATATGAAATATCTATAATTTGGAAGTTTTGAGTCATTTCAGGAGTTATGAGTTCCACCAAATCATCATTGCTTTTTCCTATCATTGCTTTTGATAACGGAGATTTATAGGACAGTAAACCACTCTCAACGTCTGACTCGTCTTCACCAACAATTTTATAAGTGATGACGTCATCATCATTCAAATTAAGGATTGTGACCGTACTTCCAAAAATAACTTTGTTAGTAACAGAAAGTTTTGTAACATCAATAACCTCAGAGTTTGATAATTTTGACTCTATTTCATTGATCCTTCCTTCGATAAAACTTTGTTTTTCTTTAGCGGCGTGATATTCAGCATTTTCTTTTAGATCTCCAAACTCTCTTGCTGTTGCAATGGCTTTTATAATCTCAGGCCGATCACCCGACTTAAGTTTTTTTAATTCTTCACGGAGAAGCTCGGCTCCCCTAACTGTCATTATTGTTCTATCCATCTTTTACATTATAGTCCTGAAGTCGATTAACTGAAACATCTCCAAGAAAATCGAACGATGACATTGTCGCATATGCTGCCTCAAGGCTTGTATAGTAAGTAATGCCTGATATAACCGCTTCCGCTCTAATTGAAAAAGACTCCTGAATGGATTGTTTCCCCTCAGTTGTGTTTACAATTAATTCGATGTCTTTTACTTTAATGAGTTCAACGATATGGGGTGAGCCTTCTCGAACTTTATTAATTTGTTGACATTCGATGCCATGTCTTTTCAAAAACGTTGCTGTTCCCGTGGTCGCTATGATTTTAAATTCTTCATTAATGAAGAATTTCCCTAACTCAATGAGTTTCTCGTTTTTATCAGGTTCTCTGACTGAAATAAACACTTTACCTTTGTCCGGGATATGAATGCCTGCCGCATACTGAGATTTTATGTAAGCTTCTCCAAATGTTTTTCCAGTTCCCATCACCTCTCCCGTTGATTTCATCTCTGGTCCGAGTATTGGATCCGTATCAGGAAACTTGTTAAATGGGAAAACCGGTCCTTTCACCGAATAAAAATCAGGGATAACCTGATCAAGGCATCCTTGCTCTTTAAGGCTGATACCGATCATAACTTTTGCAGCAATTTTAGCCAGCTGAAGCCCCGTTGCTTTTGAAACAAATGGTACGGTCCTGGATGCTCTGGGATTGACCTCTAAGACAAATATTTTATCTTTTCTTACTGCAAACTGAGCGTTTACTAAGCCAATCACACCCAGTCTCATTGTAAATTCTTTCATCTGTTGAGCAATTTCATCCTGAATCTCCTTTGTCAGACTGAAAGCAGGAATAGAACACGACGAGTCACCCGAGTGAACGCCTGCCTGCTCAATGTGTTCCATTAATCCTCCAATGAGGATATCGTTACCATCAGAAACAGCATCGATGTCTACCTCTATGGCCTTGTTTAGGAAATGATCAAGAAGGACCGGTGATTTATTCGAAACCTTTACTGCCTCGTTCATGTATGTTTCAAGCTCATCGTCACTATAAACAATCTCCATCGCTCTTCCACCAAGTACATAGGATGGTCTCACAACAAGCGGGTATTCAACTTTGTGGGCATTCTTTAACGCTTCATCTATATTTGTAGCAACCTCGTTATATGGTTGTAATAATTCCAGTTCCTGGACCATTTTTTTAAATAGCTCTCTGTCTTCAGCTTGATCAATAGACTCTGGTTGTGTGCCAATGATGGGAGCACCTGCATCTTTGAGCTGCTGAGCGAGCTTCAATGGAGTCTGACCTCCAAATTGAACAATGACGCCTTTTGGTTTTTCAAGATCGATAACCGACATAACATCTTCAAAGGTGAGTGGCTCAAAATAGAGCCGATCTGAAGTGTCGTAGTCTGTGGATACAGTTTCTGGATTACAATTGATCATTATGGATTCATAGCCGGCATCGCTAACAGCCATGGCTGCATGAACGCAACAGTAGTCAAATTCGATGCCCTGCCCGATTCTATTTGGTCCGCCCCCGAGTATGACAATTTTATCTTTAGGAGAAGGGAATGATTCGCATTCATCGTCATACGTTGAATATAAATATGCGGTTGTTGTTTTAAATTCCGCCGCACAAGTATCCACTCGTTTATAGACCGGAAGAATGTTTTCTGAAAGCCTCATTTTTCTAACATCATTCTCATCGACTGCGAGCAGCTTTGCTAATCTAGCATCCGAAAAGCCTTTGGATTTTAATGAATGCATCGTATCTCGATCAATGGTTTCGATATCCGAATCAATGATCACAGATTCAATTGTCATCAATTCTTCAATGTATGCCAAATACCAGGGGTCAATTTTTGTTAACTCGTAAATGCCTTCTAAAGAGTAGCCTTCTCTAAATGCTTGAGCCACGTATAATATTCGGTCAGGATTAGGGTTCATTAACATCTGATCGAAATTTTCTTCGACTGAAATGTCGGTAAATCCATCATGATTATTTTCTAAGCTTCTGATCGCTTTCTGGAGTGACTCCTGAATGTTTCTACCAAATGCCATCGCTTCTCCAACTGATTTCATCTGTGTCGTGAGTGTTGAGTTAGCACCTGGAAACTTTTCGAATGTAAATTTTGGTATTTTTGTGACTACATAATCAATTGTGGGTTCAAATGAAGCAGGCGTAAGTCCGCCGGTTATGTCGTTTGATAACTCGTCAAGAGAATACCCAATAGCAAGTTTTGCAGCAATTTTCGCGATTGGAAATCCTGTTGCTTTTGAGGCCAGTGCTGATGAACGAGAAACTCTCGGATTCATTTCTATCACGATGATTCTTCCGTTGTCTTGATTGACCGCAAATTGAACATTCGAACCACCAGTATCGACACCAATTCTTCTGAGAATCGCAATAGAGTAATTTCTCATTATCTGATATTCCTTATCGGTCAGTGTCTGAGCAGGTGCGACGGTTATGGAGTCTCCTGTATGAACCCCCATTGGGTCGACATTTTCAATCGAGCATATAATGATGGCATTATCATTTTTATCTCTGACAACCTCCATTTCATATTCTTTCCAGCCCAAAAGTGATTCTTCGATTAAAACTTCCGTGGTGGGCGATAACTCAAGGCCACGCTTAACAATAGTGACTAACTCATCTTCATTATTTGCAATGCCACCGCCACTGCCACCTAGTGTAAAAGATGGTCTTATAATCAAAGGGTAATTAATTGAATTTGCAATACTGATCGCATCGTCTAGTGTGTTTGCAATTTCAGATTTTGCAACATCGATATCGATCTCGCTCATTGCTTTTTTAAAAAGCTCTCTATCTTCAGCAGTATCAATTGCATCTTTCGTCGCTCCAATCATCTCTACATTGTATTTCTCAAGTATTCCTCTAGAGGCAAGATCAAGAGCCGTATTAAGTGCGGTTTGACCACCCATCGTGGGCAATAGAACGTCAGGACGTTCTATATCAATAATTTTTTCCAGCGTTTGCCAGTTTATTGGTTCAATATAAATTGAATCTGCAACCTCTGGGTCAGTCATAATTGTTGCTGGGTTTGAATTGACCAAGATGATTTTATACCCTTCTTCGCGAAGTGCTTTGCACGCCTGAGTTCCTGAATAGTCAAATTCACAAGCTTGGCCAATAATTATTGGCCCTGCTCCGATGATCAATATTGACTCAATGTCAGTTCTTTTTGGCATTTCTTATATTCGTTATAAATTTTTCAAACAATGGCTGTATGTCATGAGGACCCGGACTTGCTTCAGGGTGGCCCTGGAAACTGAATGCGTTTTTATCTGTGATTTCTATCCCCTGGATGGACTGATCAAAGAGTGATTTATGTGTAATTCTTACGTTTTCTGGCACAGTCTTTTCATTCACCATGAAACCGTGATTCTGACTTGTGATGTGCACAACTCCAGATTCAGTGTCGATCACAGGATGGTTGGCTCCGTGATGACCAAATTTCATTTTCTTAGTTTTTGCACCCGATGCGATAGCCAGTAGTTGATGGCCCAGACAGATTCCAAAGATTGGTATATTTGACTGAAGAAGCTCTCTAATGCATTTAATTGCATAGCCACATGGCTCAGGATCACCAGGACCATTGGATAGGAAAACCCCATCAGGATCGTATGACATTACTTGATCAAATGTTGACTGAGCTGGAATTACGGTGATTTTGCAACCGTTTTGAGACAATAGATTAAGAATATTTGCCTTAATGCCAAAGTCTATGGCAACAATATGAAACTGATTATCTGATGAATCAAGGATCGGCGAGAATTCATAAGGAGATTTAGTTGAAACTACTTTTGCAAGATCTAAGCCTGCTAGGCCTGGGAATGATTTTGCCTCAGACAGAGCATCATTCGTACTCAACCCATCTGCACTCAGGCAGGCATTCATGGATCCGTGATTCCGTAAGTGATTGGTCAGTTTTCTCGTATCAATATTAGATATACCTACAATTTGATTGCTTACCATAAACTCTTCTAGACTGAGCTTATTTCTCCAGTTACTTGGAATTGGTGAGCTTTCTCTGATAACCAAGCCTGAGATGAATGAATTTCTACTCTCATTATCTTCGTCATTGGTTCCAGTATTTCCAATGTGAGGATAGGTTAAGGTGACGATTTGATTATGGTATGACGGGTCTGTAATGATTTCTTGGTACCCAGTCATGGAAGTATTAAAAACCACTTCACCCACTGTATGTGAATCAATACCAATAGACTTACCTGAGAATGTTGTACCATCTTCGAGTGTCAGTATTGCGTCTTTCAAATTTCTTCCTTCAGTACCTGTTTTGGTTCTAAAAAAAGGGAAGGACTTTTGAGCCCTTCCCAAGAGAAGTTTGGAACCAGAATTATATTAGGGCCAAATGGTTCCGATGTCACCAAAAAAATGTTTTTTATTCGCTCATTCGCTTAAAAAACTGACTGACACTTTCAGTCCATGATTTTTTATTGGGGCGATGATCTGTATTGCTATTATTAATTGAATCATCAAACCCTCTTAACATTTCTTTTTGTTCATCAGTGAGACTAACAGGTGTTTCCACCTGAACAGTGCAATAGAGATCTCCCATGACATTTTCTCTATAAGATCGAATCCCCTTTCCTTTCAGCCTAAACGTTTTTCCAGATTGAGTCTCGGAAGGGATTGTTAAGTTTACTGCACCATCGATTGTTGGGACTTCGACGTTTCCACCAAGCACTGCTTTTCCAAAGCTGATCGGTATTGTGCATATGAGTTGATTCCCGTCTCTATCGAAAATGTCGTGTTTTTTAACTAACACATCAACATACAGATCACCCGAAGGTCCACCCTTGATGCCTGCTTCACCTTCCCCAGAAAGTCGAATACGATCAGCGTTATCAACGCCTGCTGGTATTTTGATTGAAATGGTTCTATTGGATCTCTTTCGTCCTGAGCCGGAACAATCTAAACAAGGGTCTTTAATGGTTTCTCCTGAGCCCCTACAATGCGGACACGTTTGTTGTAGTGTGAAAAAACCCTGCTGGACTCTCACTGCACCTCGTCCATCACATTTTACACAACGTGTAGCTGATGTACCTTCTTTTGCTCCAGAACCATGGCAAGTGTCGCAATGGTTGTAAGAAGGAATATCAATATTGATTTTGTCACCAAAAACGGCTTGTTCCAAGGTGAGATTTATCTCGTATTTAAGGTCGGATCCGCGTTGCGCAGATGATCGGCGAGCTTGCCCTCTTCCGCCTCCAAAAATATCGCCAAAAACATCTCCAAATATGTCATTGAACGCGTCACCAGTGTTAAAACCACCGCCCATACCTCCTTGTGGGTTGACTCCTGCATGTCCAAATTGATCGTATGCTGCTCTTTTTTGCTTGTCTGATAAAACAGCATATGCTTTTTGAATCGATTTAAATTGTTGCTCAGCGTTTGAGTCTCCTGGATTTCTGTCTGGGTGATATTTCATCGCAAGCTTTCTGTAAGCTTTCTTTATATCTGCATCTGACGAGTTCTTTTCGACACCCAATGTTTGATATAAATCTTGTTCGCTCATTTCATTCCCCAAATATAATCAAACAGGGTTTTTGATGCCCTGTTTGATTAAGTATTAATACTGCTTAGTTAATGAGTATCTTTATTCTCTTCAGAATCAACTTCCTCATATTCAGCATCAACCACATTCTCATCTGCTGAGTCATCACTAGATGGCTCATCATTTGCATTGGCTTGGGCCTCTTCGAATGCCTTTTGAGCGATTCCAACAGATGCCTCTGACAATGCTTTAAGCTTGGATTCAATTTTATCCTTATCATCAGATTTAAGAGATTCCTTCAAGTCATTCAATGCAGATTCGACATTTGATCGCTCCTCATTGGTGACTTTTTCACCCAGCTCGTCTAGTGACTTTTCAGTTGCATGTATCACCTGATCCGATTGATTCTTTATATCGACCAGTTGTCTGAAATCTTTATCACTGTCAGCGTTTGATTCAGCATCAGAGATCATTTTTTCGATTTCGTCTTCTGATAGACCGCTGGATGCTTTAATGACAATCTTCTGCTCTTTTCCGGTCTCTTTGTCTGTGGCTGATACATTGATGATTCCATTTGCATCAATGTCAAAAGCAACTTCAATTTGAGGCATCCCTCTTGGCTTTGAAGGAATGTCTGTTAAATCAAAACGTCCAAGTGATTTATTGTCTTGGGCGCGCTCACGTTCACCTTGGAGTACATGAATTGTAACTGCTGTTTGATTGTCTTCTGCTGTTGAGAATATTTGTTCTGCTTTTGTGGGTATTGTAGTGTTCTTCTCAATTAGTTTTGTCGTAACAGCGCCCAGCGTTTCTATACCCAAAGACAATGGAGTAACGTCTAATAGTAGGACATCTTTTACATCTCCGGAGAGCACACCACCTTGAATTGCAGCACCAATAGCAACTGCTTCGTCTGGGTTAACATCTTTTCTAGGTTCCACGCCAAAAAATGATTTCACTTCGTCTTGTACTTTTGGCATTCGTGTTTGTCCGCCAACTAAAATGACATCATTGATTTCACTTGTAGATAAACCAGCATCGTTCAGTGCTGTTTTGCAGGGCTCTATGGTTTGAACGATTAAGTCCTCAACCAAAGACTCCAACTTTGCCCTTGTCAGAGTCAGATTCAAATGTTTTGGTCCAGATGCATCTGCCGTCAGGTATGGTAAATTAATATCTGTTTGAGCTTGATTAGACAACTCTATTTTTGCTTTCTCTGCAGCTTCTTTTAACCTTTGGACCGCTTGAGGATCTTTTGACACATCCATGCCTGTTTGATTTTGAAATTCACTCAGTAAATGATCGATAACTCTTATGTCAAAATCTTCTCCGCCAAGGAACGTATCGCCGTTTGTCGCCAATACCTCAAATTGATTTTCTCCATCCACATCTGCGATTTCTATGATCGATACATCAAATGTTCCGCCACCTAAGTCATACACGGCAATTTTCTTGTCGCCTCGCTTTTTGTCCATTCCATATGCCAAAGCTGCTGCTGTGGGTTCATTGATGATCCGTCTAACCTCCAGTCCTGCGATTTTTCCAGCATCCTTGGTTGCTTGTCGTTGGGAATCATTGAAATAAGCAGGGACAGTGATAACAGCTTCCGAAATACTTTCGCCAAGGTAACTTTCGGCAGTTTCTTTCATCTTTCTTAGTACCTCTGCTGAAATCGCAGGCGGAGCCATTTCTTTGTCACCTGCACTGACCCAAGCATCACCATTGTCTGCTTTAACAATTTTATAAGGAGCTTTGTCAGCGTCCTTCTTCACAACGCTGTCATCGTGCTTCCTTCCTATGAGTCTTTTGATGGCAAAAAGCGTATTCTCAGGATTACTGATGGCTTGACGTTTTGCAGATTGTCCAACTAATACTCGATCATCTTCTTTTGAATAAGCTACGATTGATGGGGTTGTTCGATCACCCTCTGAATTTTCAATAACCTTGGCCTGATCACCATCCATTACTGCAATGCATGAATTGGTTGTACCAAGATCTATTCCAATTACTCTACCCATTTTGTTTTCTCCATTTTTAAGTAGGTTCTAACGGATATATATGTCCGCTTTATTATTTTTCAAGGAAATATCAGTCTTTTTTTATTTCTGATGAAACGATGACTCTTGCAGGTCTAAGCAATCTATTTTGAAGTCTGTAACCTTTCTGGATGACATTTACAATATAGCCAGGCTCTATATTGTCATCATTAATCATGCTTACGACTTCGTGATTTTCTGAGTCATATTTCATACCTTCGGGGTCAATAACCTCGATTGAAAACTTATCAAGCATGGAAATAAATTGCTTATAGGTCGCATGTTGACCTGCTATGAACGTCTCAATCCCATCGTTTGAATTTGTATCAATTGTCATTCCGATCTCAAAACTATCAATCACAGGGAGGATTTCGTGAAAGACTCTCTCGATAGAGGCTTTTGCTGCACTCTCTATATCTTTGATATTTCGCTTTCGTAGATTCTCAATTTCAGCTTGCAGTCTTAGAATTGTATCCCATTGGTCGTCGATTTTTTCTTGAAGATTTTCGCCACCATCGGGATGTTCCTGATCACCCTGATGTTCATCTTCAGAAGATAAATCAGAGGTTATATCATCGTCCTGTTCTTTTTCGTCAATTACTTCATTTTCATTATTATCGGTCATGCGATCTCCTAGAATGAAAAATATATATGGGCAATTATTAAGATTTCAATGATTTGCTGAGTAATTTAGCTGTCACATCGACAATCGGTATAACGCGCTGATAGGCCATTCGGGTTGGCCCAATCACACCAAGGACACCAATAGAGCCTTCTTCATTGGTGTATGGAGCGGTAATCAGAGTACAATTATCAAATATCTTATACCCAGATTCTTCGCCGATAAAAATCTGTATATTGCTGGTACTGAGGCTTTTATCAAGGATATTTAATAACTCTTGTTTTTCACTGAAGGCATTGAACAGTGCTTTGAGGCGCTTAATATCAGAGAGCTCATCATGATCCATGAGATGGCTTTCACCCGTAACATAATAATCATCATTCTCATCAGTAGTCAGTACATCGTCAGCAATATCAATGATGTCATTCATTAAGGTTTTTGCAAGGCCTGATGTCTCTTTAAGCTGCCCCAAAAGATCTTCCTTGATAAATTCAAGACTCCTTCCTGAATAGTTTTGATTGAGATAATTTGCTGACTGCTGAAGTTCTTCTCTTGTGTAATTTCGTTTCATTTGAAGGATCTTGTTTTCAACTTCTTTTTGATTAATGACAATGATGGCCAATATTCTCTGATCAGAAAGCGGTATAAAATCTATTTCTTTCAATATATTGTTCTTTTTTTTAGGCACAGTGACAATTCCTGCGAGATTTGTGATATTTGATAACGTACTAGAAACATTCAATGCAAAATCCTTATTTGATGGCATAAGGGTTGAAACAGTATTTTCAATCGATGTATATTCATCCTGCTCCAAGGGTTGAAGTTGCAATAAAGAATCTATAAAGAAACGATAACCTTTTGGTGTGGGTATCCTTCCCGAGGATGTATGCGGTGATGCGATGAATCCAAGATCTTCAAGATCTGACATGACATTTCGTATAGTGGCCGGGCTTAAGTTAAATCCTTCATTTGATGCCAACTTCTTTGAACCTATGGGTGTTCCTTCGTCAATATAAGAATCAATGATGGCAGTCAAGATCATTTCAGCTCGGTTTGTTGTCAGCTTCTTTTTAGACATAGTTCTAAGATTTATTCAATACGATATCGTATAATTTATCAGAAATTATATATGGATTAAATTATTTGAATTCTATGATTGTCTCAATTAATAAAATACTATTTACAGGTTCTCTAAAAGATGAGTATCTGAGTGAGCTTATAACAGACCTTTCTGATTCATTTAAAGATCAGAGTCTTGAGTTCTTCTTCTACTCTCAGTCGAGTGATCAAGTTGAGATTTCCAATATCCAGTCGATTGAGGAACAAAACATAATCGATATGGACATGATTGTTTCCATTGGTGGCGATGGGACAATGCTTCAGTCATCGAAACTGGCTAGTAAATACAGTGTTCCAATCACGGGGATAAATAAAGGTCGATTGGGCTTCTTGACTGACATCAATCCAGATCTTGTTTCTCATGCGCTGAAAGAAATCATCCAAGGTGACTATCAAACTGAATCGAGAATGCTCTTGAATGTATCAGTGGTCAATAATCAAAATGAACGATTCATCGGGCATGCAATCAATGATTTAGTTATCAACAAAACAAAAACTGGGCGAATGATCAATGTTCGAACGACAATCAATGGTAAGTATGTAAATTCAAATGAAGGAGATGGCTATATTGTCTCCACTCCAACTGGCTCTACAGCATACTCTTTGAGTTGCGGTGGTCCAATAATAAATCCAAGCTCTGATACCTTCTTACTGGTTCCAATTGCTCCACACACACTGACCAATAGACCCATGGTTGTTTCTTCTGACTGCATTATCAAACTTGAATTTACGGATGAAAACGATGACATGATAGAAATCAGCTTAGATGGTGAGATTATTTCTGAGATTTCAAGTGGAGATTGTATTATGATCTGCCAATCTGAAGACACGGTTGAATTTATTCATCCAAGCCACTATGACTATTATGAAACACTGAGGTCAAAATTATTATGGGGTCACGACAAAAGAAATGCATAAGAATTATTTAGTAAAATTAATCGTAATCTGCCTTATAGTCACGTCTTGTGTTTATCGTCCAGATCTTCAACAAGGAAATCTACTCAAGATTGAAAACATTGATAGAGTTGAAGTTGGAATGACAAAAAGCCAGATTCGTTATTTACTAGGCGGACCAGTCATGGGCAATCCATATCAAACTGATCGCTGGGATTATATCTATCTATATCAGAACAGGATGAATGCCGACCCATCCAGCAAAGATCAACGATACTGGCTTGTGGTCTACTTCGATGATGAGAAAGTGACAAAGATTGAGAAAGACGTATTGACTAGGCCAGAAATTTAATCAATCAGGCTTCGATCTTTTTTTTAAAAGCCTCAACAATTCTTTGGCTTACCAGATTGATATTCTTTGAAAATAGCACTTCAGTGATTGGGTTACTAATTGAGTAAGACATTTTAAATGTCAATTGCGTTTCTTGTTCATTGATAGGCATGAAAAGCCAACATGCTTTAAATGAGCTAAATGGACCTTTTACTAAATGCATATCGATGTATTCATTTGTCTTAAATTTATTTTCGGTGATGAATTCAGTGCTTGTACCCATAAAGGATAGTCTCAGTGATGCTGTAATTTTATCGTCCCTTTCATCAATGATTCTTGAGTGAGTACAGAATGGTATGAATGAGTCATAGCCATCAATATCGTTAAGTATATTAAAGACGTCATCAACGGGCTGATAAATCGGGAACGTTCTCGAGTATTTTTTCAAATCAGATAATACCAATTGCGTTTAGAAACACTAAAATCACCCCTACTGGAGCAATGTATCTCGCACTAAATCTCCATAGGCTATAAACGCGGCGCGAAACATCGGATAACTCTTCTAAAGAATGCTTCCTCTTCATGATCCAGCTTGCAAAAATTGTAAACAACAGTCCACTCATAGGGAGCAAGATATTGCTTGATAGGTAGTCAAGGTTATCAAACAGAGTCCCTTTCCAGAAGCTAAGGCCGGAGAGTAGATTGAATGAGAAAATGGATAATAATCCGAGTAACCATATCAAAACTCCGATGATTAGTGCGGATTTTCCCCTCGTATAGTTTTTATTTTCAATCATCCAAGCAACAGATGGTTCAAGTAAACTCAATGCTGAGGTGATAGCAGCAAACGCCAAGAGTATAAAAAATAAACCAGAAAATACATAACCGCCTGAAATCTCACTGAATGCAAGTGGTAGGGTTAGAAATATCAATCCAGGACCGTCGGTCGGCTTAAGTCCAAACTGAAAAACAATGGGAAAAATTACCAAGCCGGCCAATAGCGCGATGAGTGTATCGCAGAATATTATTGTTGTGGTTGTTCCAATGATGGATTCATTTTTTGGTAAATAAGCTCCATACATCACGATACAACCCATTCCTAGACTCAATGTAAAGAATGCTTGTCCCATGGCTGCGAGTATGCTTTGTGACGTTACCTTTGAAAAATCAGGCTTTAGTAGAAAGTTCACTCCTGCCATAAAATCTCCTTGAGAGATTGAATAGAAGAGCAAAATAACCAAAATAATTAGTAGTCCAGGCATCATGAGCTTTACAGCCCGCTCAAGTCCCTCTTTAATGCCTTTAGCAATGATTGCAATGGTGATTGCCATGAATGCGGTGTGATAAATTAACTGGGTTGCTGCAGAAGACGTTAATTCGTTAAAAATAGACTGTGCAGACTCATTATCTAGATTTGATAATTCCCCCAATAAAGACATTTTAAAATAATGCAAAGTCCAGCCGGCAATTACGCTGTAGTATGACAAAATGATAAATCCAGCCGTCAACCCTATCAAACCAACCCATTTCCAATTTTGATTTCCATGTTCTTCTTGTCCAAGAATTTTCATTGATGTGATGGGATTTCTCCTTCCCTTTCTCCCAAGCATGAGCTCAGAAACCATGATTGGAAATCCGATTAGGAAAATGCAGACCAAATATATTAAAACAAAAGCCCCTCCTCCATTCTCCCCTGCGATGTAAGGAAACTTCCAAATATTTCCCAAACCAATAGCGGAACCAGTTACCGCAAGAATGAATGTTAACCTGGACGACCATTGACCATGAAGTGAGGTTCGCTCCTGATTGCCTTGATGATTATTCATTTATCGAAGATGATATGCATATGAAATCATAAAAATAATGCATTTAGCTGACTATGGCAAACACAATCGTTAACAATAAAAAAGCTCGCTTTGACTTCTTCATTATTGATGAATACGAGTCTGGAATCTCACTCAAAGGCTGGGAAGTTAAATCCTTGAGGGCTAACAGGGGAAATATCAAAGAAAGTTATGCAACAATTAAAGGTTCTGAACTGCTTCTAATTGGTGCTCACATATCACCTCTTGCCAGCTCAAATATCATCGATGAATCTGAGTCAACACGCACCAGAAAGTTACTCATGCATCGCAAAGAAATCAATAAAATTAGCACGTTGATTAATGAAAAAGGCCATACATTGATACCATTATCAATGTATTGGAAGAATGGTAATGTAAAAGTCTCTATTGGGCTTGCAAAAGGAAGAAAGAAACAAGATAAACGATCCCTGATCAAGGAACGGGACTGGAAACGCCAAGCAGACCGATTAAAAAAACTGAACAGATAAGAAGCGTTTATGCTTAAGTAAGATAATTCTATGAATAAATACCTACTGATATTTCTGACCATCTTTTCATTCCCAATTCAAGCAATGAATAAGAGTCAATGTGACGTTTCTGAAGATGAATTGGGAAAACGTTATCCGGCTACGATGCAGCACAATATGGATAGAAATTATGACCAGCTAAGAACATCATTGCCTGGTTTGGGAACTATGGGCAATGCCCAGATTAAGGGAATGATGAAAATGATGGGACCAAATTATTATTGGCCTGTATCAGCAGAAGGCTCGACCAAAAATGGGGTATTAATCATGGCACATGGTTATGGGCCGGGCGGTGATCTTGATTTATTCAATAGCGTCCAGGATTTATCAAAAAAGTACCAAACAACTCTATCAATAGGCATGAGCATGATGACATCATCCCATGTGGTTTGTTCTGTAAACGAAATGATCCTCAACAATGTTGAGAAGATCTTCGTTGTTCCAGTGAGCAGTAGCCCTCACAATACTCTCGTAAGACAATGGAATTACATTTTTAAACTTGAAGACAATTATGCATATTCTGACGTTGAAAGAATAAACAATGAAAAAATCATAATGCTTGATCCAATCAGCGATCATTTATATGCCAAGAAAATAATATTGGATTACACCAATGAGATCAGCTCAGATCCTACAAATGAAGCATTGATCATCATTGCACATGGTCCCATTGATGAAGGCGACAATGAGATTGAATTGAAGCTAATGAATAATATCGGGCAATACATCAAAAAATACACTTCCATTCATTCGATAAAGGCGTTTACCTTGCAGGATGATGCCCCAAAGGAGATAAGAAATAGAAATATAGAAGACATTAAAACATTCATGAAAATGTCAGAAGACGATGGCAAACGCGTCTTGATGGTTTCTAATTTGATGTCAGGGCAAGGAATCCAAAGAAAGCTTAAAAAGGATTTTGAAGGTTTTGATTATGTTTTCAATTCCAAAGGTTTGCTGACACATCCCTACTACATTGAATGGATTAAGGAATCAGTCAACAAACAGATTGAATAGAATCACTTTATTCATTCCCATTATTCCATTAGGATAGTATTCGATTTTTTAAATATAGGGGGCGCAAAGGTTTCGACGTTGGTGTTGAAGTTTTATGTGCATGTCGAGATTCAGAGTTCTCGTTAATAAATCTGAATAAAATTTAGTTGCAAATAATAACAACTACGCTCTAGCTGCATAAACCAGCTGGCATTGATGGAATCTCACTTGGAGGACTTTATCAATGACGATTATCCAAGTTCGTCAAGACAATTTGCTCTAATCGTCTTGATTAAATAAAAATAAGAGCTCGTGTTTAAAGATACCTTCCTTTCGGTGCTTTAAATATAAAACTAAAGAAAGTGATAAGCATGTAGATCATAATATGGATAGCTAGCGGACGCGGGTTCGATTCCCGCCGCCTCCACAGATTCTTATAAAAATGAATGAATTCAAAAAATATCCTAAAGACTTGGGTTTTTGGATGCCAGCTGAATGGGAAGTTCACCAACAATGCTGGATGATGTGGCCAACAGGACTAGATTTAGACCGCTACCCCGATACCAGTAGAATGCGAATGGGCTATGCTGCTGCTGCAAATGCAATTTCTCGTTTTGAAAATATCACGATCATTGCAAATGATTCAGATACTGAAGAATGCAAAAATCTAATCGATCAATCCGTTGGACTTTATAATCTTCAGATTGATGACAGCTGGTGTAGAGATACCGGCCCTACTTTCATAACTGATGGCAAGAATCTCGGAGGCGTAGACTGGGAGTTTAACAATTATGGTGAATTACTAGGACCTGATTTTTTAAATGATCAGAATGTTGCTAAACAGGTCATCAATCTAACGTCAGCAAAATATTTCGATGCACCCATTATTTTGGAAGGTGGAGGAATTCACACCGATGGTAAGGGGACATTGATGATTACAGAAGATGTACTCTTAGACACAAACAGAAACCCAGGCCTTAATAAGAAAGATGCTGAAAAAATTCTATCCAATTACCTTGGAGTGGATAATTTTATATGGCTTATTGCAGCACTTGAATATGACGACACAGGAGGGCATATAGATAACCTTGCCTGTTTCGCACCTGGCGGTATCATTATTGCTTTGAATGAGGACAATCCTGAGGACAGCAACCACGAAAGGCTTAAGGAAAATTTAAGCCGATTAAAGAATGCTAAAGATATCAAACGAAAAGCTTATGAGATCGTGAAAATTGACCAACCTTCTTACGACTCCTTTTTAGGTAAAAGACTGCCAATGTCATACATCAATTTTTATATTGCAAATAACGGAATTGTCATGCCTGTTTTTAATGATGCTAAAGATGACGATGCTATTGAAAAGATCCAAAATGTATTTAAGAATAAACGTGTAGTAACAGTGCCGGGTAGACCAATTGTAGAAGGCGGCGGATGCGTGCACTGTATAACACAACAACAACCACTGATCACATGAATCAAATACCATTATGAGCAAAACAGTCACCGTAGCAGCAACTCAGATGTCTTGTACCAGAGATTCTGAAGCAAATATCACAAATGCAAAGAAACTCATTACTCAGGCCGCTAGTAAAGGAGCACAAATAATCTTAATACAAGAGTTATTTGAATCCGTTTACTTTTGTTGTCTGAATAAGCCGGAAGAGTTCAATATGGCTAAACCATTTGAAAACAATCCACTTCTAGATGAAATGGCAGGACTTGCAAAAGAGTTATCTGTTGTCCTTCCAATTAGTTTTTTCGAAAAAGACAATAATACTTTTTACAATTCACTCTCAGTAATTGATGCAGATGGGAGTATCAGCACACCTTACAGGAAGTCACATATTCCAGATGGGCCTGGATATGAAGAAAAATTTTATTTCCATCCAGGAAATACTGGATTCAAAGTCTTCGAAACACGCTATGCGAAAATTGGTGTAGGTATTTGCTGGGATCAATGGTTCCCTGAAGCAGCAAGGATTATGGCACTTAATGGTGCTGAACTCCTTTTTTATCCGACTGCAATAGGCAGCGAACCAGATACACCTGAATTTGATTCCAGAGATTCCTGGCAGCTGGTTATGCAAGGACATTCGGCTGCGAACACACTCCCAGTTATAGCATCAAATCGGATCGGATCAGAGAAAAATGAAAGATTCTCAATGACGTTTTATGGCTCTTCATTTATTACAGATGGTACAGGTGCAAAAGTGAAAGAGTGTTCCAGAGATAAAGAAGAATATATTATTCACGAATTTGATCTTGACTCAATTCAGGAACATCGTTCATCATGGGGATTCTTCAGAGACAGAAGAACGGATTTATATAAAGACATATTAAAGGACTGAAAATGAGACCATACCATCATAAAAATATTTATACGAAGTCATTGGGATGTCTATATCTTTTCATCATGCTCTTCGGAATAAATATCAATGCTAAAAGCAGCTCTGAAATCGATGCATCCATCGAAAGCGCCATTGACCGTTTTACCAATGAAATTCAGGGTGCGCAAACGTATCTTGATGGTGCTAGAGGAATCTTGGTTATCCCAAAAATGATCAAAGCCGGATTGGTATTGGGCATTGAATACGGGGAAGGTGCATTGGTGGTGGATAATATAAAAGTTCAATATTACAGAGCCTTCAGCGGTTCCCTCGGACTTCAGTTAGGTATTGGCTCCAAGGATCTGATCGTTTTATTCTATGATGATGAAGCCATGGATGACTTCATATATAGTTCGGGATGGCAAGTGGGCGTGGATGGTTCTGTTGCCATATTAGACATGGGAGCTGGGGGCTCACTGGATTCGACAGAAGCTCAAGATCCGATCGTTGGATTTGTCTTTGGACACAAAGGTTTAATCGCAGGGTTAAGCTTGGAAGGAACAAAGTTCACAAAAATATGGCCGGATGCAGAATCAGAATCAGATGATGACTCAATTGAAGCATTCAATGAAAATGCGCTCGATTGATCTTTTTTCTTTCGATTATTTTTTTTAAACACCATCTAAATTATTTCAATCGCACGTATACTGTTACTGCATATGAATAATGCAGTGAAAAAAATTATCGCCCTACAAGCATTACTCTTGGTTGGCTGTGGATCCCAGAACCTAATCATCGACACGTATATTCCGTCACCGCTTGTAAATAAAAATGAGAACATCTCTGCCAGATTGGTGTTTGACGAAAAACTGCAAAACTTTATATTTTCACCTGAGAAGGTACAGCGGAATGAAGCCTCCATAGAAATCAATTTCGGAAGCTCGCAAGTGAAGCTCTTTCAAAATGTCTTTTCATCATTCTTCTCTCTCGTGGATTTTGAATCAGAAGATTCTAAGTCTGCAAAAATTATTCGTATTGATATCAGTTTAGATAAATTTGAATATCTAACTCCTCAAATGGCTGCGAATCAAAAATATTCGGTTTGGTTTAAATACAATATTCAAATTCTAGATGACAAGGACCAATCAATTGATAATTGGTTTATTACTGGATATGGAGAACAAGAGACGGGCACCTTTCAAGCTGATGAGGCATTTACAAGAGCAATTCAAATAGCTCTTAGAGATACTGGAGCCAATCTCAGTATTAAAACGCAAGACGAAATTAAAGATATTGTTAATTCAATCAGTTGACATGAGAATCCTGAAGAAAAATACTTTTCTACTCGCATTATTATTTACTGTTGGTTGCTCAACCACTCGTGTGGATGAAGAGGTTAATACAGCATTCACAATCAGTGACGATGAATCAATTGTGTTGCTCTCAAATAGCTATCACGCTGGGAATCAAACAGAATTGGATTTCATGGATTGTCTCAATAGCTCCATTGCTAAAAAGCAAAATACATTTGAAATCATACCCACAAAGCAGTTTCAGAATCTCTTTTACCCATGGTTTGAGCCTAGCACCGCTCCCCAATCGATCGAAGATCTCCCAAAAATTCTAAACAATGATCTTGTCAAAAGTAAACTAACTGATATGAGGATTAAGTACCTCATAAAAATCACAGGAGAAACAAAAACGAATGCCAGTTCTGGCGCTCTCTCCTGTGCTGCAGGACCAGGTGGAGGTGGCTGTTTTGGTTTTGCCTGGTGGGATGATACATCTGCATACAATGCATCCGTCTGGGATTTGTCACAAGAGACCTCTGTTGGCAATGTCAGTGCAAATGTCACAGGAACATCAATGATCCCTGCCATCGTGATACCCATCCCTATTTTAGCTAGAACACAGTTAAATGCGTGCGATGGACTCTCCGATCAAATAGTCGGTTTCTTTTCGAGTTAAAAATCATGGTCATATTATTGAAGTTTATAATTCCACTAGTCATCGTTTTAACTCCACTAGAACTTTATTCTGACAGTGATCAGCACAGTGTCCCAAAGATACTTGAATTGGATGCAGAAGATGCATATCTCACTCGTTTGGTAACAGCAATCAGTGAGCGTGCTCATTACAGTCAATCATCAACCAATAATGAGTCATCGATCAAAATACTGAATGAATATATCAATACGTTGGATAGAAATAAGATGTATTTCTCTCAAACAGATATCACCTACTTTCAACGCTACAAATATGAATTGGATGATTCATTGAGGGATGGCCAATTGAAACCCGTTTTCGATATCTTCTCTACCTATCGCCTTCGAGTGCAACAAAGGCTTGACCATTCGTTGCAAGTCATTACTAAAACAAATGATTTTGAATCGGACGATGTCTTTCGATTTAGAAATACAAAAAATAAATGGAAGTATGATGAGGACATCATTAATGCTGAATGGACGAAAAAAACCATAAATGATTTACTCTCGCTTGTTATTGCGGGACAAGATATAGAAGCAGCAAAAGAAACATTAAGGAAGCGCTATCTTCGTTTCATCAAGAGAATCAATGACTATGACGAACAAGATGTATTGAATATATTTCTCAATGCTTACATGAATCATCTAGATCCTCATTCTAGTTATCTCAATCCATCCGAAGCAGAAGAATACGAGATACAAACGAGTCTTTCATACCAAGGAATAGGTGCAAGACTTCAGACCAATGATGATTTTATTCAAATTGTTGATCTGATTCCTGGCGGTCCAGCATTTAAAGATGGAACCATTAAGCCATTGGATAAAATTATTGGAGTCTATGATGACGAAAAAATAATTGATGTCATCGGATGGGACGTCAATGAAGTGGTCAAACTTATCCGAGGACCCAAGGGATCAGTGATTACATTAAAAATATTGCCATCCAGCCAGGAAGGTGATGCAATGCCATATGAAGTTACTTTAACAAGAGACGAGATCTCTTTAGAAGAACAGGCGGCATCGAGTTTTATTAAGACAATCAACGATAATGATCATGACTATCAAATAGGCGTGATTAAGATTCCCGGCTTTTACCAAGACTACGCTGCTCGAAGAAGGGGCGATCAGGACTACAAAAGCACCACCTCTGATGTCAGAAGAATCGTTAATGAGTTTAAAGAGATTGGCATTGATGCCCTCGTGATCGATCTCAGAGGAAATTCAGGGGGGTTATTAGATGAAGCAACCGGACTTACTGGCTTATTCATAGATGAAGGCCCTGTTGTCCAACTCAAGGATATGGAGGATAATATTGAGGTCATTGACGATCCTATACCTGGAAATATTTACGACGGACCGATTTCGGTAGTGATAGATAGATTCAGCGCCTCTGCATCAGAAATATTTGCAGCAGCGATACAGGATTATTCTCGAGGACTCGTTATTGGTCAGAAATCCTTCGGTAAGGGGTCTGTTCAAAATCTATATCCACTGGATCGCTATTCGAGATATAAATCAGAAAGAGGCTTTGGCCAGCTGACATTGACCATCGCAAAGTTTTATCGCGTGAATGGTTCAGGAACACAAAACAAGGGTGTCATTCCCGATATCACATTGCCCTCTTTCATTGATGAATCTCTTGTCGGAGAGGAAAATAAAGACAATACATTGCCGTGGGATCAGATTATATCACTGAATTATTTGAAAGATTCCAGTCTTGAGATCACAAAGAACATCTTAGCAAACAATCATCAAATCAGAGAGAAAGACAACCCAGCAATTCAATACATCAATGATGAAATAGAGTACTTTGAGAAAGAAAGTGAGGTTGACTTGATCACTCTCAATTATGACAAACGACTGCAGAGAAGAAATTCAAAGCAAGAAGAGGTTGAGAACAGAAGAAATCAAAAACTCTCGGAGTTGGGTTATACCGATAATTATGATTTTGATGACTTTCGTGACGAAACAATACTAAATGAAGTCTATTTGGTGATGATTGATATGATCATTCAGAAACATCAGAGTGCTTCGTCATTGACTTCGACCAATCTTCAGAAGAAGTCATAGCATTCCCTTTTGCCCTACTTTGGCCAGCTTTGGTGATGAATATCTATAAAAAACTTATGTTCATGGGTAACGGCTATATGCTCATGATCATGTGAATGTTCTTCATTGTCTGAATCGTGGTCATGTTCATGGTGATCATCTTCATGGCTGTGAGTGTGCGAATGAGTAAACCTTTCATGTGTGTGGAGCATCTGTTCGTTATTCTCTTCGTTTGGCCAAATTAATAAACTGAATAGGAGGCACACAATCACGATCATTGAAAACAGGGTTGCGGTAAAACTAAATCCAAAAATAAATACCAATTGACCAGCAAGCAAATAACCAAAAAACCAAGATAAATGTGACAATGAGAATTGCGCTGTAAAATACGCAGCTCTGTCGGATGGACTGGAAGACATATTCACAATCTTTCCAGATGGGATTTGCGAGAGCGATAATCCTATGCCTGTTAAAAACCAAACCAACAACGAAAATAAGTAGATCGGTTCATAAGACATAAGAAACATGACCAATGCCAGTATCAAAACACCGAATTGAGTAATGTATTTATCAATCATCTTTTCATTGAGAGATGGGTATATGAAAGCAATCAGCATGGAGCCTAGTCCGGATGCTCCCATAAGAACTGCCACAGTTGAATCCGATAGATAAAGGTAGTCTTTAACGTAGATCACAGTGTTTACGATAATCATCGAGCTTGCCAATGCGATCCCAAAATACAATATGAATAAAGCCCTCAGTCTGGGTGTTTTCATATATGAACGGATTCCAAAAGACACCTCCTCGACGATGTTGCCTGAGCGTTCAATGATTTTATCGCTTGGAAAAAGCGTGCCAAAGACGATGATTGCAGAAATCAGAAATGCAAGAGAATTAATCATAAAGAGTCCTGCATAGTTCAGGTACAACAAAGCAATGGCCGCAAACGTAGGGCTCAGTATATTTTCTAAATCGTAAGCAACCCTTGAGTATGCAAGCGCCTTAGCGTACTGCTTTTCATCATTCAGTATATCTGGAATCAAGGCTTGGAAAACTGGTTTAAAACCTGCTGAAAATAAATTTAAAACAAAAATCAATACATAGATGTGCCATATTTCACTAATGAATGGGATCATGAGAACAACAATGGCTCTGAATACATCCATCAGGATTAAAAATAATTTTCTGGGTAATCGGTGCACAAATCCTCCAATGATCGGTGCAAAGAAAACATAAGCGACCATTTTGATGGCGAGGGCTATCCCTAAAACCCTTCCTGCCTCATTCAATGCGAGATCATAAGCCAATAAAGCCAATGCAATGGTAGAAAAACCAGTTCCAACCAATGCAATGATTTGAGCAATAAACAGCTGTCGAAAACTTTTATTTTGAAGTGGTGATCTCGCTGTCATCTATGATAATTGGTAATTTACTGAAATCAGCTCTTTCAACCAATCATTGAATATGGTTGATAGAATGATTTTTTCCTCAATGTCAGTTTTTCTAAGTAGGCTTTTTGAGATGCCGGACCCTGAGTGCTCGTTAGCGGTTTCCTCGGATAGGTCATAGACCTCAATAAGCTTGGCGTCCACGTATATCTTTGTACGAAAAGTGAAAGGCCTGAAGTGAACATTGCCTGTTTTCTGCATTGGATCGATACACAAGTATGCATGCTTTGTATATTTTGAAAGATTTTCAATGCAGACTTCAATGGATGGCATTCTTGAATTGGTTAATCTATATGTTGTGACACTGTATTTATCGCCTGCAGAGGTTTGATTACATTTTGGTATTGAATCGAGAATGAGCTCCTTAAAGAGTTTGAAATTATTCTCCGTGAGCTGATCATTGAGTTTAGAGAGTGAGACAATATCCTTATTCGATATCAGCTTAGAGTTTTGTTCAAATTTTAAGTAGTCTTTCACTAATAACAGATTATAGTTATATAAGTTCATAATATAACCATTCAATAATTTATAAAAGGAGCATAGCGAAATGACAACTGGATACATTTGTTTGCTGATCTGTATGCTTTTGCCAATCTTTTGGGCTGGAGTCTCAAAATACGGTGAAGGCAGTGTTACATACAATAACGAATCACCCCGAGATCACATCTCATCATTGTCTGGAATGGCAAAAAATGCATACAATGCTGAACAGAATTGTTATGAAACATTTCCAGCTTTCGCAGCCGCTGTGATTGTTGCGCACCAAATAGGAAATGATCAGTCAATGATTGACCTGCTTTGTATGGTCTTTTTATTATCTAGATTGCTTCACGGCTATTTTTACATAACAAATAAAGGCTCTTTGAGAAGCATTGTTTTTACCGTGGGGCTGATTTCAAATATTTGGCTATTTTTTACTTAATCGTTTTCAATCTTAAGAAAATGATTTCGGTAGTGTCTCAGTTCATAAATTGAATCATAAATATCATCTCTCGCTAGATGGTTTGAATTCTTAATAAAAGATCTTGAAATATCGGGCGCCCAAAGTTGCGCAGTGATTTTAATCGATGTGACATCTAAGTTACGATACTGAAAATGATCTTCTAGCTGAGGCATTAATCTGGCCATGAATCGCCTATCTTGGCAAATGCTATTTCCGCACAATGGCGCTTCTTTCTTATTGGTAAGCTTTTTTAGAAAATCCAAAGTTTGTTTTTCTGCGTCTCTAATCGATAAGTTTGATGATCTAACCCTATCCAATAAGCCTGATCTAGAATGGGTCCTCTTGTTCCAATCATCCATTTGATCAAGCCTTTCGTCATCATGGTATATGGCCAAATTAGGACCTTCTGCAACAATCTCTAAATCTGCATCTGTAACAACGGTTGCAATTTCAAGGATCGAGTCATTGAACGTATCGAGGCCTGTCATCTCAAGGTCTATCCAGATAAGGCGTTTTGAAGAATTTGACATAGGGTCAGATTTTATCAAACTTATACAATCAAATTGAAAAAACTTGACTAATGACAACTGCAAATAACATATCAATCGTAACGGAGCTGTATGGCAATAGAGGCCTCTGTTGGAACCCTCTTAATGGATTCCAGTCATTTATCTTGATTCAAAAACAGTCCAATCTGGTTATTGGAGATCGTGTGATTTGTAATGAGTTGATTTCAGATGAATGCACCATTGATAAAGTTTTGGACGCAGACAATTCCCTTAAAAAGATGAGTGGCAATGGTTCAATCCAAAACATAGCTAATAACGTAACCAATGCAATAATCGTTGTGTCTCCTCAGCCAAAAGCGAATTTATTTTTATTGGATAAATTAATACTCATTGCTGAAATGAATGAATGCAAAATCAATATTGTTATCAATAAATCTGACTTGGAACATTACTCATTAAAAAAAGAGCTTATTTATTATGAGAGCTTGGGGTATCCGGTCACAATTGTTTCAGCAATAAAAGATTCGAATAAAGCTGATCTTTTGAGTATTTTAAAAAATGAAACCTCCCTTTTATTGGGCCAGTCTGGTGTTGGTAAGTCCACCTTGATTAATTGGTTGATTCAAGAAGAAACCATTAAGACCAATACGCTGTCAGAAAAAAATAAACGAGGAAGGCACACCACCACCACCACAAAGCTGCATATCTTGAACGATGGTATTTACCTTTTTGACACCCCTGGTATGGAGAATCTACACCCAGATGTTACAAACAAACACCTCATTCAAAACGGGTTCAGAGAAATCGACACAAAAAGAAATGAATGTAAATACAGGGACTGTCTTCATATCAGTGAGCCTAAATGCTCTGTGAAAGATATGATGCTTTTGGATGAATCATCGAAACGACGTCACAAACATTATATGAAGATCATAGAGACTATTTCTTAGAAACCAACGAACGGTTGTTTAGTGCTTGTGTCAGTGTACTGGAATCAACATATTCAAGCTCACCACCCATGGGTACACCGTAAGCAATTCTTGTCGCCTCTATGTCTGTATTTTCAATGAGACCAAGTATGTATGAGGCTGTTGCTTCGCCTTCAATTGTTGGGCTATTTGCGAGAATGATTTCTCTGATGGCCCCCTCTTTTACGATGGACTCAAGCATGTCCAGTTTCAATTGGTCAGGGCCAATGCCATCCAGTGGAGAGAGTTTACCCATGAGGACAAAGTATTTCCCGTTAAATGACATTGAATTTTCGATCGCTATCATATCGGCCGGCGATTCGATGACACATAACATTGCTGAATCTCTTTGAGGATCGCTGCAGATTTCACATAAATCAGAATCTGTATACATTCTGCAATTTGAACACTCATTGATATTCTCTAAAGCATTTTTTATTGTGTCAGACAGGAATAAGGCTTTTTCCTGATTGTGTTGAATCAGGTTAAAAACAATCCTTTGAGCGCTTTTAACGCCGATACCAGGCAATCCCTTAAACGCATTAATAAGGTCTTGTAGAATCGGACTGAAGTGCTTCATTTACTTTCTTCGATGGTTGCGTCAAATAGATCAACAAACTCTTGAACCACTGGGTCTGAACTGGCTCTTGATTTATTCATAATGATTTGCTCTTCGTTTTGTATTTTTGCTTCACCGGCCAATGTCTTTCCATTTTCTTTTTCAATTTGAATGACCATCTTTTTGATACCGCTGTAGTGACTGGTTAAGTATGCATTTAATCCTTGGACAGCTCGTTCAATCATCTGATGTTCGTTTTCACTGTGAATTTTTAAATAGAGGACATCGTTATCCATTCGATCGAAGAAACAATTTGCAGCAAGTTGTTTTACTGCACCTCTAAGGTTCATATTTGCAACTTCCTTTGTCCAATTATTGGATGAAATACTGCTTTGCTGTGACTCGCCATTTACCAGTGGCTCTGATTCTTTAATTTTTTTTTGTGCAGTATTTGATTGTTTATTGATAACGGGCTGTGATTCGGATAACTGAAACGCATACATTCTAAGAACTGCCATCGTAAATCCCTCTTTTGCGCTTGGAGCCATCGATAAGTCGCGTTTTGAGTTTATTGCAATCTGATAAATCAATTGTATGAGCTCGGGAGAATGATTGTTTGATAAGTCAATCATTTCAGGTTCTGATGCAACTTTTGAAGCATCGAGCACCTGAAGATATGCGATTTCTTGCGTGATGCTCGCAATACTATCAAGGACATCATTGTAATTAGGATATTTTGAATCCAATTCTTCAAGTTGATTTTTGAGTGTGTCTGCATCTTGACTGAGGATTGATTGAACGATTGAGAGAGCATGCTTATTGTCAATCAATCCAAGCATGTCGATCACATTGATCTCGGATAGCTTATAATTCTCATAGGCGAGCGCTTGATCCAATAAACTCAATGCATCCCTCATGCTCCCATCGGCAGACTTACTGATGATTGATAGTGCACCATCCTCGTATTCAATCTTTTCAGCATCGAGTATCTCTTTCATTCTAGATGCTATCTGCTCTTCGGATATTTTTTTTAAATTAAACTTTAAACACCTGGACAAGACAGTGATCGGAATCTTTTCACTTTCTGTTGTGGCCAGTAAAAATTTCATGTGCTCTGGTGGTTCTTCAAGAGTTTTCAAAAGAGCATTGAACGCCTCTTTTGTGAGCTGATGCACCTCATCGATTAAATAAACCTTGTACCTTCCCACTGTGGGCGTGTATTGCGTATTCTCGAGCAGGTCTCTCGTGTCATCTATTCCCCTTTGTGAGGCTGCGTCAACTTCGATCAAATCCATAAAATTTCCTTCATCGATTGACACGCAGGACTCGCATTTGCCGCATGGCTCAGGGGTAATCCCCTCATCGCAATTGAGTGATTTGGCAAACAACCTCGCTATCGTTGTTTTCCCTACTCCTCTTGTGCCTGTGAATAATAGAGCGTGATGAACTTTATTCTGTTTTAGAGAATTTTGGATGGCCTTTACAACGTGATCTTGACCCGAGACTTCTGAGAAACTCTTGGGACGCCACTTTCTTGCTAAGACTAAATAGTTCATGCTTTGAGAAATTTAATTAAATATTTATTCGATCGCATCATTCTTAGTATTGATCAAATATCACATCTGCTTATCATCGGTAATTGATTAACGTTATTGACTAAACATTAATAAAGTAACAACACATAGTGAATAAGATATATTACAATCTTATCAATTAGAAGTAACCATAGAAATGAGCCAAGAACATATAGATGTGCTAATTATCGGAGCGGGAATCTCTGGAATAGGTGCTGGTTATTATCTAAAGAAAAAATCCCCCAATCGAACATTCAAGATTCTTGAATCAAGAAAAAAGCTCGGGGGCACCTGGGACCTGTTTAAATACCCTGGCATTCGTTCTGACTCCGATATGACTACCATGGGTTTCCGCTTTAAGCCATGGAAAGGAGAAAAAGTGGTTGCTGATGGTGATGCCATTTTGGACTATCTGAATGAAGTTGTGGATGAGAATGGTTTCAGAGATAAAATTCAATTTAATTCTCACGTCATGAAATCATCTTGGAATTCCAGTGAGTCCAGATGGTATGTGACCTACCAAAATAAAAATGACGATAAAGAAAACTCAATCACCTGCAATTTTCTATACTTTTGCGTCGGCTATTATGATTATGAAAATGGTCATGATCCTCATTTCCAAGGCCAGAATACTTTCAGTGGAAAAATTGTCCATCCTCAACACTGGCCTGAAGATCTTGATTATAAAAACAAAAATGTTGTGGTCATCGGCAGTGGAGCCACTGCAGTTACACTGATCCCTTCAATGGCAAATGAGACCAAACATATCACCATGCTGCAACGTTCACCCACATATTACATGGTGAGACCGAATATCGATCCGCTTGGCTCAATTTTTAGGAAATTTATGGGTAAAACAGTCTCTTACTTCGTCATGCGTTGGAAAAACATCCAATTGCAATCATGGTTCTTTAAAAGAGCAAGGAAATATCCTGATCAAATCAAACAATTCCTGATCGGTGTCGTCGAAGAAAAACTGGATCCAAGCTATGATATAGCTAAGCACTTTACTCCTTCTTATAATCCATGGGAGCAACGTCTCTGCTTGGTCCCAGATGGCGACTTATTCGATGCCATTAACAAAGGTAAGGCATCCGTGGTCACCGATCACATCGATTCGTTTACACCCGATGGCATTAAACTCAAATCGGGAGAAGAACTGCCAGCAGACATCATTGTTACTGCTACCGGTCTGAAATTAATGGTGTGCAGCAATATTGAAATATCGGTTGATGACAAAATAATTGATCTTTCCAAGGCTATGACATTCAAAGGCATGATGGTGAGCAATGTTCCTAATGTGGTTTGGACGTTTGGGTACACAAATGCCTCATGGACTTTAAGAGCAGATTTAACAGCTGAATACACCTGTAAAATACTCAATTACATGGATAAACACAATTATAGTGTTGCCACTCCGTCGCCCAATGCTGAAATTGGAGAAGATGGTTCATGGTTGGATTTCAACTCGGGTTACGTCACACGCTCCGTGCATCTTTTTCCCCGGCAAGGTGACAGAGATCCTTGGAAAAATACTCAGAATTACATAAAAGACGTATTTCATCTTAGATACGGGAAAGTAGAAGACGAAGAATTAATCTTCAACAAGAACTAATTTATTGATCTTCTCTTTCCTGCAAAATAAAACAATGGAAGACATGCGGTAGCCAGGACTTGGAATGTTATGATTGTTACTGAGTAAGGATTGTCTATATCGTATGCAATTAATGCATCAATCATCACACCTGCCATGGTTGTCGAAAATCCAAGTCCTATCAAATTGACCATGAAAATATAATAAGCCAAGACAACCGCCTTATGTTTCTCTGGGGCCATTTCTTGTACAGCAGATGTTATGGGACCGTAAAGCGTTCCCCATTGAAAAAAGCCCAAAAACATCAAAGTAAAAAATAATGTTCCAGTATCATCTGTCAGTCGATATAAAAGAATGAATGGAGTGAATATCAACATGCACCAAAATAAGAAAATCTGTCTACCCTTTCCTGTTTTTCTAACATAATAATCACTCCCTATTCCGCCAAATAGATTGCCCATGATTCCAGCAGGCAATCCAATTGCACCTGTGACAAGAAGTATTTCTGCCCTATCAAAACCCTTGTCGTTGACCAACCATAGTTGATCAAAAACGGTGGCTCCAAGAATAAAGTTGACTGCAATGCCGCCATAAATAGTTAGCCTAAGGGACGGATTCGCTTTAATTATTTTTCTCAACTCATGAAAGGATTCTTTGATTGCATCAATATTGATGCTCAATCCACCACCCGTTAGGCTTAGTTGTTCGATACGATTGTCTGATTCTCTAAAGAAATAGGTAAACAATGCCATGATCAAACCAAATGCCCCAAGTGCATAAAAGCAATTTCTCCAGCCCCATATTGGACCCAAATAACCCGCTATAAAAAATGACAGCGCCACACCGAGTGGGACAGCAATATAGTAGAATCCAGCCACAAAACCCATGTTTCGTCGTGGAAAATAATCCGACATGTAAGAAATTGCTGTCGGTGTAAGAATCGATTCACCTACACCTATGAAAATCCTCGGTATAAGTAGCATCCAGAAGCTTTTAGCCATTCCAGTAGCTGCAGTGAGTAAAGACCAAAGTGCTACCCCAATGGCCATGAATTTCGGTCTGTGAATGCGATCTGCAATCGCGCCCATCATTACGCCCATCACTGAATAGAAAATGATAAATGCCAAACCAGTCAGTATCCCAAACTGAGTATTGCTTAGCCCTAAGTCAGGGACTATGAAATTAGAAAAGCTGACGAGCAATTGTCTATCAATGAAACTGAGAACATTGAGTGTCGTTAGATATAAAAGAATGAGGTATTTATATTTTGAGTTCATTCACTTTTTATTTGAATCGCAACTTTACCCCTGGCTTGTCGAGTTGCAAGTGACTCTATGGCTTCGACGGTTCGATCAAGAGAGTATATTTTTTCAACTTTTGGTTGAATCAGTTTTTTTGCATGCATTTCAAACAATGCATTAAAGTTTTGTGCATTCACCATGGCTTCTCTTATGCAAAAACTTCCCCAAAATACACCGACTATCTGGCAACCTTTGAGCAATGCTAAATTGAGTGGAATTTTAGGAATGCTCGATGTGAACCCAATGACGAGGTATCGCCCCTTCCATGCCATCGCTCTTAATGCCGGCTCTGCGTAATGCCCTCCAACTGGATCGAATGTGACATCAACGCCGTTTCCATTTGTCAGTTCCTTAATTTTTCTCGAAAAAGTTTTTTGGTCATCGCTATTGCTTAAGTCTTTTGAGTACAGAATGGTTTCATCTGCGCCGGCTTCTTTGCATAATTCTAATTTTTCAGTCTCTGATGCAGCAGCAATCACTCTGGCTCCCATTGCTTTTGCTACATGTATGGCTGATATACCCAGTCCTCCTGCTGCGCCCATGATCAGTACGTTTTCACTCGGTTGAAGTTCTGCGCGCTGCTTGAATGCATGGATCGAGGTTCCATAATTCAATGGAAAAATTGATCCGGTTAGAAAATCCATTGAATCGGGTAAGGGCATGATATTGAATTGATTGCATAGGGCATATTCAGCAAATCCACCGCTGCCTTTGAATCCAATGACTCTATCGCCTTCTTTCCATCCTTTAACCTTTGATCCAATTTCTCTTATAACGCCTGTGAATTCACCACCGGGTGAAAATGGAAATTCGGGTTTAATTTGATACAAACCTTGAACCACAAGGACGTCAGGAAAAGCGACTCCAGCCGCATAAACCTCTATCAGTGCATCATTGTCATTGGGTATAGGAACATCGATGGTTTCTATTTTGTGTGAAGATATGGGTCCATATTCTCTGCATAAATATGCTTTCATAGTTACTCCTTAGTTAGATCTACTGATGCGATTCGATCGCCATGATATGTGCCGAAATACAGTTTTTTATTAAGCGACAATGCCACTGTTGCCGCTCCCATTACGGTGTTTGAGTATTCGAATGCTTCAACAAGTGATAAATCGGATTGATTAAGCTTATAGGCTGCAAAAGGAAGTGGGCATTGGTTGACCTCAGGATCCTCAAAGATTTCATGTGCAAATGCCCCACAATAAATGAGACTATCAAGGCCGCTATGGTCTTGTCCGCCTACCCATAAATAATCGCCATCAATTGTAATGTTGTCAGGAATACCATTGATATTAAAATTGGCTTCTATTTTCTTGGATTTAAAATTGTACTTTGATGTTTTATTACCAAAGGCATAGTTAACAAAGAGGCTTTCTTCATCATCAGATAGCTCCACACCATTGGGAAATGCCCCGTCTGTGTTGATGACTTTTTTAAAACCGTTTTCCTTGGTCCAATGGTAAACATATCCTGTGTGCCCTTTTGTGCTATCAAGCACTGCCAGTTTCAACAATGACGTCTCTTTATCGTACATCTGTGACACAAAAAAAGAGCCGTCCGTTTTCAGCGCGACATCGTTAAAGTACCCATGAGGAGGTGCTGCGATACAACCATTCCAGAGCAATGACCATTGGCCATCGTTCTGAATCAGTTCAAACATTTCAATGGTCTCATTTGGCATGTGGTTTACGACAGCCAATTGATGGCTTCCACTTATTCGCTGATTGATGTCAATTCCATGTGGCGAGAAAATAAAACTATTTCTTTCGCAGTCATCGCTCCCCCATCTGTCTTTTCCTCTATTGATTTCTAAAATATGTCGGTTACCGCTTTTTGTATTCAATAATGAAAATCGCCCTGCAATATTCATTGGGCTCAAAGGAATGATTGCGCCAAATTCGGAAACCAGTATATTTTCGTCATCTGGCATTGCTGCCAAATCTTCTGGATTCTGAAAATTGCAATAAACCGTTAAAACGTTATCTGAATTACACCCTTTTATATAACTAACTTGCTCGACATTGGCTTGCGTGATGAATAAATATGCAAGGAAAGCAATGAACGATAAAAACAGTCCAATGATCATAATGACTATGAATTTAAGAATTTTATGCAAGGTTACCACTCACCTTTTTCACCCAACAGGGTGCCTTTCAAGATTTCTTGCATATCAGCTTCTTGCGGTTCCGTTCTTGAAAGAATCCTTTTGTATCTTTCCTCAATCATTTCATCATAGCTGGTGTGAGGAAGGATATAGAATTTATTGTCTTTAATGGCTTCTATCGTTATATCAGCAATCTCGGTTGGCTCTTTGCCTCGTTTTAGGACTGAAGAAGCAAGTTTCTTCAGGAGAAAGTTTGTTTTATTCTCCGTGGGCAGATGATCAGGTCTATTTCTGTTTGATTCAATAATGTTCGTATTTACAAAGCCTGGACACAATACCGACGCCCCAATGTTTGATTTAACATTTTTTAATCCTTGCCACATCGATTCACTCAATGCTAAAGCGGCATGCTTGCTGACGCCATAGATTGCTTCTCCTGGTAAAATACCAGCGAGTGATATTGTATTCAGAACATGCCCTTCTTCTTTGTGATTTAGCATATGAGGGATAAATGCTTGCATTCCATAGAGCGTTCCATAGAAGTTTACGCCCAATACCCATTCCCAGTCACTTTCATCCAGTTCCCATATACCGTTTGCATCAGCAGTGCTTGCAACACCAGCATTATTACAGAGGATATGGACATTTTTAAATGCCTTTACCGATTCATCAAACAGATGATTAAGGGCATTTTTATCCATGACATCTACCGTCACTCCATGCGCCTCAACACCGAGTTTTGATATTTTGGATACAGCAATATCCAGGGTGCCCTGTTCTATATCAGCGAGGATAATATTCATTCCCTCATTGGCAAATTTCTCAGCTAGTGCGAAGCCTATGCCGCTTGCAGCACCAGTGATAACTGCGGTCTTACCTTTAAAATCTCTCATATTTTGCTCCTTAACAAGGAATACATACTAATAGATTACTTAATGTTAGTGAATTGTATCTTGGGTAGCCTTATTGTTTATTCATTGCCTTACTAGTCAAATATCACACCCTCTTTTTTTAGTAAGGCTTTTTTCTTCTCAATGCCACCGCTGCCAGAGTATCCTCCAATTTTCCCACTGGATGAGACAACTCTATGACAAGGGGTGCTGACTGGATTCGGATTTTTGCCGCATGCATTAGCCACTGCTCTATAAGCATTGGGGCGACCTATTGAAATTGCCAATTCTTTGTATGTAATGGTTTTACCATGCGGTATCTTATCAATGGTACTCCATACTTCTTTTTGAAATTCTGTTGGTTTTTTTAGAGACATCAAGGAGGCAGGGGCAATACCCCCATTTATAAAAAAGGGCCTATCTTAGGCCCATACAAGTTTCATTCAATATAGCATTAATAGTTGAAAAAAGTTAATCTCTTAAATCATGATTTTAAGCAGAAGACAAATAATTAAAAATACCGTCCAATTAACAGGGCTTGGAATATCGTCCAACATCATTCCAATGCCATTATTGGCTCAAACCCTGGATTATGGTCCTAAGGAAGGTTTGGCAAGGCTCCACTGGAATGAAAATTACTATGGTCCAAGTGAGCGTGCCATAGAAGCGATAAATACTTCTTCATTCAAAGGAGCTTATTATCCAGACCATCTGGTCGATTATTTAAAATCCATGATTGCTGAATACAATCGAATTGATACAAGCAACGTTGCAATCAGTGCTGGTTCAACTCAAGCATTAACTATCTTGTCTCAAGTTTCTGGGCGAAAAGGCCCTATCCTTTCAACAGGACTGACCTATGACATTCATCTTCAGTTGGCGAAGAATTCTGGTGCTAGAATTATAAAAGTAAAAGACAATAAAGACCTAAGCATAGATCTTGAGTCAATAGAGTCTTTGACACGAAATACAATTTCTGCAGTCTTTATTGTGAATCCAAACAACCCTTCTGGAATGATGCTTGATCCTGATGTTCTCAGAGAAACAGTAAAGAGAATGGCTCAAAAAACCCTTGTGGTTATCGATGAAGCTTATAATGAAATCACAACTGATCCGGAAAGAAACACAATGATTGATCTGGTGAGAGATGGACACAACGTTGCCATTTCTAGAACATTTTCAAAAATCTATGGTTTAGCTGGTCAAAGGGTTGGGTATATGATTGGACAACCCGACGTTGTTAATCAAATCAAAATAAACGGAACAGGCGAAGCATCGCTATCCATGGCGGGAGTCTCGGCAGCAATTGCCTCATATAACGATAAAAATTTCATAAATTTCTCTAGATCTAAAATCAATGAAGCAAAAGATATGGTGCAATCAGGTCTGACTTTTAACGGACTCAGTTATTTGCCATCTGAGACAAATTTTATTTTTGTTGATTTAGGTCAGTTTGATGCTAATGATTTCAGAGATGAAATGTTGAAGCAAAATATTCTCGTTAGGGGTAAATATGGTGAGTTCCATAATTGGTCAAGAGTGAGCATGGGTAACTTATCTGATGTGCAAAGATATATCGATGCCTTGCCAATGGTACTAAACAACCTATCAGTCTGATTCGTCCTCATATTCCAAATCTCTCAACATGTTCTTTGCGTCAGGAAATGCATCGATCAATTGTTTTGTTAGAGACTGCATGCCATTTATCCACCGATCTGGATCACTTGCTTTTATCTTCATATATTCCAGTACTTCAGGATGCGGCGTGATTAGGAATTGATCTGATTCAATGGCTTTGATGACCTCATTGGCTACATCATCGGGTTCCAATAAACCATCGATACTGACAAGAGAACCAACAATCTCAGGTGCATCTTCGACCATAGGCGTTCTGACGCCTTGTGGGCACAGACAGGATACGCCAATCCCTCGTTCGCCATATGTGATCTTCAACCACTCTGCAAAACTGACAGCAGCTGATTTTGTAACCGAGTACCCTGCGGCACCAAGTTGAGTGAGTAATCCTGCAGCAGATGCAGTATTCATAAAATAACCCTCCCCTTGTTCCAGCATGATTGGTAATGAATGTTTGGCCGCATGTATATGAGACATGACGTTAATGTTCCAGATGTTATTCCAATCATCATTGGAGGCATTCAGTAAACCGCCTGTACCAGAAATGCCTGCATTTGAGCAGAATATATCAATGCCATTCATCTTTTGATTGGCGAACTCAATCAGATTGATTATCTCATCTTCATTGCCAACATTAGCCCTATATGGAATTCCATTGATTTCGTTGGCAAGCTTCTCATTGTTAGATTCATCCAGATCAACCAAAACTATTGATTTTGCATTTCTTTCTCTGAAGGCACGCGCTAAGGATGATCCGATGCCATTTGCAGACCCTGTGATAACGACTCTTTTGTTTTCAACTTTCATATCAATCTCCATTCTAATAAAATCATTAGTAGGTAAACAACCTATTAAAGAGGTATTCATCAGATGAACAGTCAGTGGATAAAATTAAAAGCAGAAGATGGGCATGAATTAGATGCTTATTCCGTTAAAGCAAATGGTCCGATTGGTAATATCGTAATTATTCAAGAAATATTTGGAATCACAGACCATATTCAGAATGTCTGCGAGGAATTTGCAACCAATGGATATAACGTTGTCGCTCCTGCTATCTATGATCGTTTTGAAAAAAACATCACACTTGAGTACACACAAATTGAAGAAGGGGTTGGCTATAAAATTAGACTTGATGATGAGTTTGCGATGATGGATATCAATGCAGCCAGACTTCATTTAGGATCAAAAACAGCCGTTGTTGGCTATTGCTATGGTGGAATGCTTAGTCATATTGCAGCAGCCAAATTAAAGTTTGATTGTGCTGTTAGTTATTACGGCGGAATGATTGCGGACAATTATCTTGACCTAACAATGGATATTCCAATTATGTATCACTTTGGGGAGAATGATCACGCAATACCAATGAATGCCGTTGATTCAATTAGACGTGCATACAATGATGCTGTCATACATGTTTATGAAGATGCAGGTCATGGGTTCAATTGCGAGATGAGGGCTGACTATCATAAACCCTCAGCAAAGCTCGCACTTGAACGGTCATTAAAGTTTATTGGTAATAATTTATAGCCACATCATCTCAAGACGTTGTAACGCCATGCTGAGATAACAAACACACAGAAATCGACTATAAATACAGTCCAAAGCAACTGGTCAGGCATTCCATCATGAAGGATACTGACAACTCTGCCAAAAACAAAACTACCATTTAATAAGGCTAAGACAAAATATGTTTTCGCTCTTAATTGCTTTTCAAAAATAGCAATGACACACAAAAGGCCAAGGAATGTAAAAAAGCTATAGTAAGCCCTAAATTCACTGAATGAGATTGTTTCATTGAGTGTAAATGCGACCAATGCTGAAGTGCTGGCTGGATCAATAAGCCCTAATAGGCCAAAATAGAGGTATTCTATTGCTAATAAGATTAATAATATGTATTCGATCATATATTTTTAAAAGTATCTTTGTATAACCATATCTTAACAAATAATTAGTGATAATATCTCTACGATGAAATTTTTGAAAATCATATCAATCACATGTTCTTTGCTATTCTTGTCGCCAGTTATTGATTCAAAAGAAATATTTGATGATCAAATCATTGATCATCACCAATCACAATTCGAAGATATTGCAATGAAAATCTGGGATCTTGCTGAAGTTGGCTATCAAGAGTATGAAAGCTCTAACCTGTTGATCAAGTCACTGAAGGGTCACGGCTTTGAAATTACAGAAGGAGTGGCAGAAATTCCTACGGCATTTATCGCTGAATACGGCTCTGGTTATCCCACGATAGCAATTTTAGGGGAGTACGATGCCTTACCGGGTGTATCTCAATCCTCATCTCCATTCAGAGAAAAAGGCGAAAGTGAATCAGCTGGACATGCTTGCGGTCATCATTTATTTGCTGCAGGTTCTGCATGGACAGCAGTAGCAGTTAAAGATTGGTTGGTAGCTAACAACATGAATGGAACCATTCGTTTTTATGGAACGCCTGCAGAAGAAGGCGGATCCGGTAAGGTCTACATAGTCCGATCAGGTCTTTTCAATGATGTAGACATTGTTCTTCATTGGCATCCAGGCAGCGTCAATCATGCCCGCCCAAGAACTTCGAATGCGAATAAATCAGTTAAATTTACTTATAAAGGAATCTCTGCACATGCGGCCAGTGATCCAGAAAAAGGACGATCAGCATTGGATGGAGTTGAAGCGCTCAATATGATGACCAATCTGATGAGAGAGCATATACCTCAAGAATCTCGGATCCACTACGTCATCACTAATGGTGGTTTAGCACCAAATGTCATTCCTGAGCTAGCAGAAGTTTATTACTATATTAGGCATCCTGATAAAAATACCGTACAACAATTATTTAACCGTGTAGTAAAGGCTGCTGAAGGCGCAGCAATGGGTACAGAGACAAAGGTGAGTTACGAGGTCATGCACGGCAACTATTCTTTAATGCCCAATGATACGCTGCAAAAGATAATGCATGAAAACCTAGAAAACAGAGGTGGTATAAAATATACAGAGGAAGAAGTTTTATATGCCAAAACCATAATGAAAACATTCATTGATAATGATTCTGAGATTGGCGATCAAGAGGAAGTCCTTAACTACAGAAAGACCCATGGTTATGGATCAACAGATGTTGGTGATGTCAGCTGGTTGATTCCAACAGCCGGTGCAAGAATTGCAACATGGGTCCCTGGTACGTCAGCTCACTCTTGGCAAGCTGTTGCATCCGGTGGCATGAGTATTGGTTTAAAAGGAACAAAACTTGCGGTTGAGGTTTTAGCCGATACTGCAAAGTATATATACCAGAACCCTTCGGTTGTTGAGAAATCAAAACGAGAGTTAGAGGAAAGGACGGGTGATGATTTTAATTATATACCATTATTAGGTGATAGAGAGCCGCCCCTAAACTATCGAGATAACTAAAATAGTCTGGCGGAGAGAGAGGGATTCGAACCCTCGAAAGGCTATTAACCTTTACAAGCTTTCCAAGCCTGCGCGATCGACCACTCTGCCATCTCTCCTTGGCGACATTTTACATCATCTAATGCTCTTGAGAGTGGAATTAATTTAGATTAATGTATGAACCTAATGATTTATATAATTAAAGTCGAGTATGAGTAAATTTCCAACAAAAAATACGTTACTAGAAGTCTATGAATGGAGAATGCAGCAATCTGCAAATGAAATTGCATTCAAGATGAATAATGATGAGATGACCTATAAGGAATATGATCGCAGAGCAAATGTTATAGCGAATGGTATCTTCAAAGAAGGCTGTGAAACGAACTCCAGAATTGCAGTACTTGCGAAAAACTCCGTAGATTATGCAGAAATCCAATATGGATCAATTAAGTCTAGAACTGTTTTGGTCGGCTTAAACTGGAGATTAGCGCCTCCTGAGGTTGTTTTTGTTATGAATGACTCAGAAAGTGAACTCTTATTCGTAGGTCCTGATTTTTACCCACTCATTGAGTCCATTCAAGACCAATTCACTCATGTTAAGAAGATAATCGCAATGGGTGAGCACGATGCTTGGGAGAGTTTTGATTCTTGGAAATCAAACTTTGATGACAGTGATCCAAAACTCACCGGTGAAAACGATGATGATGTTATACAGCTTTATACATCTGGAACAACTGGGCTCCCTAAAGGCTCTAGACTCACCAATAAAAATATCCTGGCTTCAACACCAATGGTAGAAGAAACATGGGGTAAGAATTGGAACGAAAATTCAGTCAATTTTGTACTCTCCCCTCTTTTTCATATTGCAGGTTCAAACATCATCATTATGGGAATCGTTTTTGGGTGCAAAAACATTGTTATTCCTGAGCCGGATCCAACAAAAATTCTAGAACTCATCGATGCAGAAAAAATAGAGACCGCTTTTATGGTTCCTGCATTGATTCAATTTTTATTAAACCATCCCAATTGTAGCAATACAGACTTTTCATCACTGAGACAAATCGTCTACGGTGCCTCACCTATTTCTCAAGATACCCTCCTTAGGGCAATGGATGTCATGGATTGTGAGTTTTGGCAAGTCTATGGATTAACAGAAACCTCAGGTATTGGAACAACACTCGGCCCAGAGTTCCATGATCCATTAAAAGGCAAGCTCAGATCATGTGGGCAAGCTTATACTGGAGTGGATATTAGAATCATTGACAATGAAGGTTCTGAGTGTAAGCAAGGCGACGTTGGTGAAATACAAATTAAATCCGATGTCATTCATATAGGTTATTGGAAGAGAGACGAAGCCAATGCTGAATCGATTGTGGATGATTGGTTTTATACAGGAGATGCCGGTTACTTCGATGAAGATGGCTTTCTCTACATTCATGACCGAGTGAAAGACATGATCATCTCAGGCGGGGAGAATATCTATCCTGCTGAAGTAGAAAATGCACTGATGAGTCATCCTGACATCATCGATGCAGCAGTCGTTGGCGTTCCTGATGATAAATGGGGGGAAACCGTAAAAGCATTTATCACATTGAGAAACGATGTTGAAGAAACCGCCAATGAATTTCTACATAAGATTGATGAGTATATGAATGAAGGAATTGATTTTGCAAATGAGTTGACCAACAAAGGGTCTGAACTTGCGAAATATATAGAAGCTGAAATTATTGGTTATTCAAAGGACCAAATAGCTTCATACAAATGCCCTACTTCAATTGAATTCATTAAAGACATTCCAAGAAACCCTTCTGGAAAGATACTGAGAAGAGTTCTAAGAGAACCGTTCTGGGATGCCAAAGGACGCAACGTCTCTTAGTCATAAATCACTATGAACCACAAGACCCTTTCGATCGAAACCTCCAATAAAATCTGTACGATGAAATTCACTCGTCCTGAAAAACTCAATGCATTCAACACTCAGATGGTGGTTGAAACTCAAGAGGCACTCAATAAGATAGCTGCTGATGATAATATCAAAGTCTTAATCATCACCGGCGAAGGAAAAGGCTTCTCTGCAGGGGCGGATCTATCCGATTCGACCGGCATGGATGATCACAGCAATGACAGATTGGTTTATGAGGGACTGGTCAATGGATACAAACCATCGCTGCTTCAGATTATGAATATGTCTAAACCAGTGATCGGTGCCATCAATGGTGCTGCTGCAGGAATTGGCTCAGCATTTGCATTGGCTTGCGATCTCGTGGTGATGTCTGAAAATGCTTACATCAAGCAAGCTTTTGTAAACATTGCATTGATTCCTGATGGCGGGTTGAACTGGTTACTAACACGAACAGTTGGATATCGTATAGCCTACCAGATGGCTATCGAAGGCAATAATGTTCGTGCAGACAGATGCTTGGAATTGGGTCTTGCCAATAAAGTGGTTCCTCACGATCAATTAATGAATGCATCACTGGAGTGGGCAGAATCATTATCTAAAAAATCTTCTCAGTCCCTTAGAGAAACAAAAAGAGTGATGAGAATGGCAATGACACATGACTACGAGTCTGTTTTTGAACAAGAAGCAGAAGCAAACAATGCACTTCATGGATCAAAAGACAGTCTAGAAGCAATACAGGCCTTTTTTGAAAAAAGAGAACCCAACTTCGACTGACTAAGTCTTAAGCGTTGCTTTTGAGTGCTTGTAACACGGTCGGCATCAATTCGAGTTCACCGGAATATAAAATGGGTGCGATGCGTTGTCCTTGGTGCCCATATCGACTCATGATTTCTTTAGCAAGTTCATCTGGGTCTTCGGAAATGACTGCGAATGTATTGAGGACTTCATCGTCTATGGCATCTCCCATTTCTTTCCATTTGCCTGCTTTCGATAAACGATTGAGATCATCACTTAAGCTTTCATAGCCATGCTGTTCTAATACTGCTCTATAGTTAGGGGTAGAAGCATAAAATGCAACTTGGTCTCTGCATGCGCGAACTGCATGTTTATGAGATTCCTCATTCGCTCCAATACCGGTCATGATCGCAATTGAGAGGTCAAACTCTGACCGATCTCTGCCGGAGGTCTGAAGGCCTTCATCGATATTTGGCAATGTCACATTCTTTAAGTATTTGGGTGAGCTAAATGGATGAGCAAGAAGACCATCAGCACTTCTTGCAACTGCTTTTGTCATTAGGGGTCCTACGGCAGCAACGTATATTTTTGGTATTCCATATGGATTGGGGCCAGGATTAAATAGTGGCGTCATCAATGTATGCGTATAAAACTCTCCCCTGTGTTCTAATTTTGATCCGGATTGCCAAGCATTCATAATGGCTTTGATTGCATTGACCATGTCTTCCATTCTTGCTGCAGGTTTTGACCACGGCATTGAAAATCTCTTGGTGATGTGTGGTCTGATTTGTGACCCAAGGCCGAGTATGAATCGCCCTTCAGAAAGAAGATTTAAATCGTAAGCAATGTTAGCGAGGTTCATTGGGTTTCTGGCAAAGGCGACTGCTATTGATGTTAAAAGTTCAATCTTTTCCGTCTTCATTGCTGCCGAGACAAGAGGCAGGAATGGATCGTGAGCTCCTTCCCATGTGTAAGCGCCATCAAATCCTGCATCTTCGAGTGCCTTGAATACAGGCCCACCTTCAGAGGGATTTTGGATCATTGTTCCGGAATCAAATTTCATGATCTAATTATACAAAAAAAAGAGGCGATAAAAATATCGCCTCTTATTTTTCTATTCAGACTTTACTTTAGAATTCGTAAGTCAATCTTGCACCTACGACTCTATTAGCGCCTTGGTAGATATGGTGACCACCAGCGAGTAGTGGCGTGTCATAATGACCCGTAGCGTATAGTTCGTCTGTGATGTTATTTCCATAGAGCATGAACATCCAAGAATCACTTCTCAGACCAATTCTTGCATTGATGAGCTCAAAAGATTCTTGAGTATCAATTGGATCCAGATCGCCTGTACTAATGAATGTATCAGTGAAGTTCATATCGATACCAGCAAAGAACACTAATCCATTATTAAGTGTATTCGTGTAATCCATAGTAACCGAACCAGTATACTTAGCTGAACCATTCCATTGGTTAGACAGATTTTGGTTTCCGCTTGCATATGCACCAGCACCGTTCCAAACGACTGTACATTTACCGTCTGGTGTAGACAGATTTTGACCATATACGGCACTAGTCAAAGCTTTGGCGTCATATCCGTTCGCAGCACCAGCAACTCCTCTGAAATAAGCATACTGAGTCTCATTACATGCAGCGGTTGTAAACTCATCATACTTCGGATCAAGCCATGCAGCTGCAGCAGTAATCCTCAAATTTTCAGTTGCTTGCCATAGAAGATCCATTTCTAAAGTAGTTACCGTAGATGTGGCTGCGTTACCAACAACAAAGCCTGTGCCTTGGAAAGTAGAGACTTGTTGATCGTCATATGTGGCATGAGCAGCTGCCCAGTTGAGTCTGACATTCGAAGCCAAGTTATGCTTACCACCAATTTCAAATGAATCAGCAGTTTCATCATCGTATTCGAAGCCAATTCCAGGTGTTGTTCTCAATGGTGTTTTAACACCATTAACGAGTGCAAATTCTGGATTCTGGTCATCAGCAGCATTAAATCCACCTGACTTATATCCTTGGTTGTAACTCACATAGATCATATTGTCGTCATTCAGACGCTTCTCTAATTGGATAGACGGTAACCAGTGTTCGGATTCCCGTTCAATATCATTAAAGTCATGAGCCCAAGTATCATATAGTGATCCTAGGATAGCTTGAACAACAGGATAAGGATTCGTTGTAGTCCCAGCACAGTTACTGATACCCAAAGTGTCTTGACTCACGCATACATCGGAACTGACTACTTTCCTTTCACGGACGTATCGAACACCCATGATCAATTCCATATCATCACCCATGTCCATGCTGACTTGGCCGAAGATGGCTTTTGCATCTGTATTTTGTGTCCAGTTACTCAATCGTCCAATTTGATTGAACATAGTCTGGAAGTAACAAGGAGGGAAATTGCCCGCGCCAAAACCAGCCAATAATTCTCCATATTCGCATCCTGGGTTTGCAACGAGTGGCATGCCAGGGAAATAAGTAATGCCATGACTAGATGCCCAAGGGAAAGGAAGTACATTAACCAATCCTGCACCAGCAGCTTGTGCCCCATTTAGAGCCATAATACTTGGTGTAGGCAATATTCCAGCCAAGAACAACTGCGTACCTACGCCACCGAGGTTTCCATCAATATGGACTTCCCGATCAATGTCTTGCATTTGAGAATCCCAGTATACACCTGTAGTCCATCGAACTGATTGGTTCGGATCCGATGACAATCTTATTTCGATACTGTCTTTATCGTACTCTGACCAGTCGTCCCTTGATACAAGTACAAGCGGACCATAGTCGGCATCCAACCCATCGACATAATCATAACCGGCTTGTCCAATGACCGCAGTTAAATTCATGCCATTGTCCATGTCCAAGCTGATGTTCAAAGAAGTGTCTTGGGTATTGGTAACTGTTCCCAGAGGGTTATTACCCAATACTTGAGTAGTGCCAAAACCTAGGTTTTCATCGGTATATTGGTTTCCTGTTCCAACTGCAGCTTGATATCCTGGATAAAATATACCCATCACCGCAAAACCGAGTCCTGATGTAGGTGTGGGAGGCATCGCTTGGTCAAAAGTCCAAGGTGATGATGTACTCCCTGTTCGGATGTGTTCTCCATCCGTGTGCTTGAAATCAACTCTTAGATCATCGTTTGGTTGATACGAAGCACTAAACCTCAACATGGTCTCATCAGCTGTTGGGCCAGTTTTGCCATTATACAGGTTGTTAATGGTTCCATCGTTATCACGATCTTGCCAAGCAAGTCTTACAGCGAATGCATCAGATAAAGGGATATTAAGATGTCCTTCAATCTCAGTACCACTGTCTTCATCACTCGCAGCAATAGATACTTTGCCCGAAATATCATCATCGCCGATTACTGGCTTTGCAGTAATAACATTGAGTGCACCGGTCAAAGTGTTTTTACCAAACAGAGTTCCTTGAGGTCCTCTAAGTACTTCAACACGATCAACATCGAAAAGACCAGTTCTAAACTGACGTCCTTTTGGTAAATGCACACCATCGACGAATAATCCGACTGATTGTTCGAACGACTGGTTCGCACCAATAGAGATTCCTCTCATGGTTACAATAGTTGATATTGCATTCTCTGTTACGCTGAAGTTTGGTACATATGCGCTGAGGTCTTTTAGTGATTGAATTGCTTGCTTCTCTATGAGGTCTCCATCGATGACAGATACAGAAACAGAGACGTCTTGAAGACTCTCTTCTTTCTTGGTTGCCGTTACAATGATTTCCTCTAGTTCTTGTGCTTTAACTGTGCTGACAGTAAATGTCATTGCTATTGCTAAAACAAAAGCAGATTGCATAATACGTTTCATATGGATTTCCCCCTGATTGTTAACGTAATTACATATTTGTATGAGTAATATTGCCAAGATTTTCCAGCTTATCAAACGATAGTGGGACTTTTTTCAGCCTATCGGTGTTGTTTTTAAGCCAATAATCAATCAAACAAAGGGTTTCCAGCGTTTTTTATGGGTGTATACAAATATCGAATAAATCTATAAATATGGTCTTTTTTAGATAAGATTGAGTGGTATGAAGAAAATATTAATTTTACTTGTTTTATCGTCTATTCAACCTATGGCTAAAATAGTGGCCGGTGAAAGTGACTCATACCTTTATTGCACACGACCAAATAAATCCCATGCAGTACATTTTTTTTGGTCTATATCCTCTGCCAATGATATTAAGAAATGGGTTAGTGGGTCTCAAGAAGCAACATCAAATCAACTTGTCATGAACAACCCAAAGAACATTGCCTGGAATCAAATTGGTAATCCGATGAGTATTTATGTTCTCGACAAAAAAACCATGCGTCAAAGTGGTACACTTTTATCCAAAGATTCTGAAATTCTAGATCGATGGGTTTCTGAATGTGAGTTCATGGAAAAGAATGAGTTCTTAGATCAGCAAGTAGATCATAGCCCTTGAATATCGGCGGCCTCCTCTCTCAATAAATCTGGACTTCCAAGCAATTGCCTATTCAGACCGATTCTTTTGAACCAATAGTGAAGCCCTAGATCATCCGTGAATCCCATTCCGCCATGAACTTCTGTTGCTGTTTTTGCAATGGATGATCCAACTTCAGAAAGTTGTGCTTTCGTCTGGCATGCCATCAGTTGGGACTCATGAGGAATATGATCCATGGTGTGTGCGGCATACCACGTCATGGAATAACAAGGCTCTAAGTCTGACGCCATTTGTGCACACATGTGCTTCACTGCTTGAAATGAACCGATTTGCCTGCCGAACTGTTTTCTCTCTTTTGCATAGTCAACGGATCGATCCAACATGTGTTGAGCAGCTCCAAGTGTATTGGCTGCAAGAGCAATTCTGCCCAGATTGATTGCTTGCTGAATGGATTCGATATTATCCGAATCATTATCCAATGCCTCCGTTTCAACATCAGTCAGAGCCAATTCGCTCAGGAATGAAGTCACATCCACGCTTCTCAGTTCAATTTTTTTCAATCCATCGCCAGATGCATCTACGACGTGGACGCCAGCATCTGAATCAACAATTAAATAGTGCGTGCTCTCAATATCATCCATTACAAACAATGTCCGACCGTTCAGTTTTTGATTGGAATATTTAATGCCTGATTGAATGCGTCTTCCAGTCATTTCTGTTAAAGCCACAGCAAATCGTTTCTCACCTGTTGCAATTCCAGGTAAATATTCCTGTTTCTGAGAGTCACTTCCTAGCTTATCAATTAAGAATGGCGCGATTAAAAATGATCCAATGAATGGATATGGAGCAACACCTCTCCCAAGAGACTCAGAAACACTGATCGCAAATAATGAATCAAGACCAAGGCCTCCGAATGCTTCTGGAACGACAAGACTGCTGAGACCGAGCTCATTGAGACCTTCAAAAACGAGTCGACTTAAATTTTTATTTTCACCGGTCCTGTGTGACCTCAGTGCATCTACTGTGACCGTGTCTTCGAGAAATTTATTGATACTCTCTTGGAAAAATTGTTGTTCTTCTGATAATCCGAAATACATGGTTAAGCTCCTTGAATCTTGGGTTCTTTTGGAAGACCCAAGCCTCTTTCAGAAATAATATTTTTCTGAATCTGGCTGGTTCCTCCGCCGATGATTAATCCCAGATAATACATATAAGCATATTGCCAACCTCCATTATCCCTAAGGTGAGGACTATTGTCATAAAGCGTCCCAATCTCGCCCATTACATCAATCGCTAAGGATTCAAGCTCGTATCTCATTTCTGTTCCATAGAGTTTAACAATCATGATTGCTAGATTTATATCCTGACTTTTATTCAAGCGACCAGATAAAAGTCTCAGGCCATGTGATTTCAGTGCAAGAATTTTTCCTTGGATCTTCATCAATCGATCACGATAAACCGGTTTATCAATCATACGAACGCCGTCCAGAGTTTCACTCTTCATGAGATTAACGAGTTTGTCGTAACGCCTGATCATCTTATTGGGATCTCCCAGAGAGCCCCTTTCATGAACCAGAGTCTTGTTAGCAACCAACCAACCTTGGCCTCTTTCGCCGACAATGTTTTCAGCTGGAATTCTGACATCGGTGAAAAATACTTCATTGAATCCAGCATCCAAGGTCATATCAACCAATGGCCTGACTTCAATGCCGGGCGTATCCATTGGAATGAGCAAATAACTGATGCCTTGATGTTTGGGTGCATCGGGTTCTGTTCTCACCAAGCAGAACATCATTTGTGCATATTTTGCAGTACTGGTCCAAATCTTTTGTCCATTGATAACCCATTCATTGCCGATCAATTCACCTTTTGTTTGCAAGCTGGCCAAGTCACTTCCAGCATTGGGTTCTGAGTAACCCTGGCACCATATTTCATCAAGTTCGAGTGCGGGCTTAATATACCTTTGTTTTTGTTCCTCGGTACCCATTTCCATCAATGTGGGAACAAGAAAGTCTATGCCCTGCCCGCCTGTTCCTGTGGGAATTTTAGACTTTGAAAATTCTTCGGTAATGATGACATTTTTTACAATATCAAGGTCTCCGCCATAACCTCCATATTCCTTAGGAATGTGTCTTCCATGGTAGCCCCGTTCAATTAACAGCTTTTGCCAATCTTTGACGGTCATTTCCATTTTGGGCTCCTCATTTGGGTCGATGACCGACTCATAACTGTATAGACTTCCAGTCACATGAATGCCTTTGAATTCTTCACAGAAGGTTTTCACTTCATTTCTGAATTCTTCATAATCATTTCCAAAATCAAGATTCATCCTTTTCCTCCATCCAATTCGGTTGCCTTTTTTCTATAAACGCCTGAATACCCTCCTTTGCGTCTTCGCTATCGATACATAGTTTAATCTGCTCTCTCAAGTAAGGGAGCGCATCATTGAACGCCATTTGATCTTGCTTATTGTATGCAGAAAGACCCATTTTCATCGTATTGGGAGGTAATTTAACCAGTGATGAAACCAAGAGATCCACCGTGTCATTGAGCTCAGATTCCGGAACGTGCTGATTGATGAGGCCATATTTTTCTGCATTCTCAGCACTGATGCTCTCACCCCTCATGATGAAGTCTAGCCCCTGTCTCTTCGGCATCACCCTAAACAAACCTGCCATGACCATGAATGGCCATATTCCTCTTTTGATCTCAGGTGCAGTAAAAGTGACGGCACTTGAGGCTATTGCGTGTGTGGCGTTACAGACAATCATTAGAGCACCTGCTAAAACATTGCCCTGTATCTTACATACAACTGGCTTATTCAAATTACGTATCATAAGACTGATATCTTCAACGTCTCCAAGCTTCGGAACCGTGGATGTGGTTTCGTCTTTTTTTGACCACATGTTTTTTAGATCGCCACCGGCACAAAATACATCCCCGCTGGCTTGAATTATGATTGCTCTGATTTCATTAGACTTTTTGGCATAATTCAGTGCATATATGATTTCATTCGACATGACATCATTGATTGCATTCTTCTTCTCTGGTCTGTTCAGAGTGATGGTAAGTGCGTGGTCTGAATGTTCAATCATGATGGCTTCAAAAACATAATTATCCGGTGGCATGATCTGATCAGTCATCTTTATCTCCTTTGATGAAATTCTTGGGAATATTCACATATTTTGCTCTCAAGTACTCTCCCAGTGACTTTGCAAGAGCATCGACCTTCGTGTTCGATGAAGCACCATCCTCCAAAATATCCTTGATGTAAAAATTCAAGGACTTGATATTCGAAAATTCATATCTCTCAATATCATAATCAATCAAATCCGGAAGAAGTATTTTTAATTGATCAACCGTCAAGTAATGATAAATGAATGAATAGATTTCATCGGTTTTTGTCCACACACCTAAATTTGCACATCCGCCCTTGTCGCCTGAACGTGCGCCAATGATATTCCCCAGTGGGATCCTTTCAAACGCCTCGTAAGTCTTCTTTTCAATAATTATCTCTTTTGTGTCTCTTGGTTTTTCACGTTTGAGAATCTCATTGCTTGTTGGATGAACGGCATATACTTCATCGGAAAAATGAATCTTTTCAGTGACATATTTGGAATCGATCAAGGTTGGCCAATAACGAATAAATGGGTTGCCTGGCCCCGGGGCTTGCTTTGAGAAAAAGCCTGGATAATTTGCCAGTGCCAGTTCAATGATTTTTGCCGTAAACAGTCTTCCAACCAGATTGGGATCCTTTGACTTAAGATCAATTCTCAGCATTGCCATCGCTTCTTCATGCGTGCTCGGATCGTCTTTATCCGTTCGATGAAGATCAATGGTGACCTCTTCAAACTGATCTTTTCCACCCAACAGCTCAAATAGTGCCGTAATGAATGTTTCTGCTTTTTTCTCTATATCCAAGCCGGTCAAGATCAATTCCATGCCGTTTCGGTACCCTCCTGCTAGGTTGATACAGACCTTATGCGTATCAGTTGGAGGTGATCCTTTGCAGCCAGATACAGTGACTCTGTCATCACCAAGGTCTTTTAATGACAGTGTGTCAAAATGTCCAATGACATCCGGATTAATATAGTCTGGCGATGAAATCTCATAGAGTAACTGAGCGGTTACAGTGCCCGATGAAACCAATCCACCTGTATTTTGATGTTTGGTAACAGTAAAAGAGCCATCGTCATATATCTCCGCAATGGGATAACCAATGTCCTTAAATGTCTCTACCTCTTCAAAAAAAGCATAATTTCCGCCTGTGGCTTGAGCACCACATTCGATAATATGGCCAGCAGTAAGTGCTCCAGCGAGCTTATCATAATCATCTCTTTCCCAATTAAACTTCCATGCAGCTGGACCGATCACAAGAGAGGCATCAGTGACCCTCGGGCAAATGACAACATCAGCACCCATATCGAGGGCCTTAACAATGCCCCATGCGCCCAGATACACATTTGCTGTAAGGACCTGACAGTCAGAAGAGCTTAAAGGCTGCTTTTTATCAATGTGGATAAATTCTTCGCCTTTGTCTTGAAGCATCTTGAGATCCCCAGTAATGTCGTCTCCATCGATATATGCGACCTTCATTTCTAGAGACAGTTCTTCATTGATCTTATTCAGTTGGTTAGCCATTGATTGAGGGTTTAACCCCCCTGCATTAACAATGATTTTGATGCCTTTGGATTGGCATGCCTTTGCAATTTCTTTGTATTGCTTAAGGAATGTGCCGACATAGCCCATGTCTTCTCCTCGTTTCAGCTTTTGTGAGTAAAGGATACCCATTGTCAGTTCGGCTAAATAATCACCGGTCAGAACATCGATTGGTCCTCCTTCAACCAATTCTATGGCCGCAGAGAGTTTGTCGCCATAGTAACCGCTGCAGTTGGCAATCCTTATGTTGTCTCGATCATTCATTTTGATTTAATTAAACCATCGATGATTAAGCCTGAGATCATATTTGCAGAATCTTCAGCGGATGCTGCCAACTTTTCTTGATGATTCTTCTTTGAGAAAATTCTGGCAACCGTTCCTAACATAATTGCGACTGCTCTGGTATCGAGCGATTTGATTTCATTCTTTTCAGTCGCATCATCCAAGAGTCGTTTGATGTGTTCAATGTATGCCAATTCATGGCTTTTGATCATGTCATCAGCTCCCTTGATTCGACTCAAATCAATGGCATATTTCTGTATTCTTGGTCCGGCTGCTTCATTCCCTATCTTTGTGAATGTCTGAAGTTTTTCAACCGATGAATCCATATTCTTTAAGGAACTCAAAGCCTGTTTGGCTATATTGGTTAAAATTCGATCTATCGTCGAGATAACAAGCATTTCTTTACTGGGAGCTATCTCATAGAGAGTTCTCAATGACACTCTCAAGTTTGAGGCAATATCAGACATGGTTTGATTTCCAATTCCTTCCTCGAGAAGATTTTCAAAGTTCTGAATGACCTCAAAATGCTTTTCAGTTAAGTGAGTATCACTCATCGTCTGACTTTAAAAGTAATAATGATGTTCCCGTTTCGAGTTGATCGCCCTGATTGACATAAATTTCTTCTACGATTCCATCCTGATCCGATGAAATAGAATGATTCATTTTCATGGCTTCCATAACAAGAAGTTTTTGTCCTTTGCTAACACTGTCGCCAATGTTTACATTTATCTCTGTCACTTTACCAGGCATAGGAGAAACCAATGAACCTTTTTGGATGAGTTCTTGGTCATTTTTAAACCTAGGAATTAATCTAATTAACTTATTCCCACGATCATGCTGGACCAGAAGTAAATCGTTATATTGACTGATACTGATACACCGACGAACCTTATCGAGTTCAATATCAATGCAATCATTTGTGACATCATTAATGATGGCAGTTTGATTCTTGTCGTTTACGAATGAGCCGTCTCTTTTTCTTTTGTATCGAACTGTAGTTTCCTCATCATCTATATCAAACGAGACTTGTTGATACGGAAGTCTTGCATTATGCCACCCAGATAGGATATGCCTCATAACACCAGCTTTTGATCGGTTCATATTCTGTAACCACATTGCTGCAGACATGCTTAAAAAGTCAATTTCGCTTTCATCAAGTTCGATCGATCGGAGTGGTTTGCAGCTTTCTATAAAATCTGTGGTTGTGTCGCCTTTGAGAAAATTCTCATCCCTTAGAATATTGATAAGAAAATCAATGTTATTAACAAACCCACCAAAATGAGTGTTTTCAAGTTCTTGAGCAAGCCTTGATGCTGCAACTTCTCTGGTTTCACCATGAGATATAACTTTTGCGAGCATTGGGTCAAAATCCGTGCCAATCATCATTCCCTCACATACGCCTGAATCCCATCGGATATGATGAGATTCTTGATGACGATCGGCGACGAGTTTACCGTTCGACGGAAGAAAATCGTTTACTGGATCTTCAGCGTATACTCTGGCTTCGATGGAATGACCATTGAATGAAACATCGGATTGAGCAAATGCAATTGGCTGATCATCAGCAATTCTGAGCTGCATTTCAACAATGTCCATTCCGGTCACCATTTCTGTCACTGGATGCTCCACTTGAAGCCTAGTATTCATTTCCAAAAACCAAAGCTCTTCAGTTTCGTCGTCATAGAGGAATTCAATGGTTCCAGCAGACACATAATTAATTTGTTTTGCCAATGAAATTGAAGCTTCAGTAAGTTTATTTCTTTGTTCTTGATTAATTCTGGATGAAGGGCTTTCTTCAATGATCTTCTGATGTCTTCTTTGGATGGAGCATTCTCTTTCACCAAGATGCAGAACTGAACCATGTTTATCTGCAATGATCTGTACCTCTATGTGTCTCGAGTGTTGAATGTATCGCTCAATAAATATTCGATCATCACCAAATGCATTCATGGCCTCTTGTTTGGCCAACTCGATTGAATCATTGAGTTCGCTCTCATCATTGACGATTCGCATGCCTTTCCCACCTCCGCCAGAGGCTGCTTTGATCATCAAAGGATATCCAATACTCTTTGCTGACTTTGCATCATCTGCCGATTCCAATATTGGTAATTTAGCTTTTGAGGCATGTGTCTTGGCTTCAATCTTATCACCCATGTCTTGAATAGACTTTGGATTGGGCCCAACCCAAATGATTCCTTCATTTTGGACTTTCTTGGCAAATGCATGATTCTCAGACAAAAACCCATAACCGGGATGAATTGCTTGGGCACCCGTCAACTTCGCTGCAGCAATAACAGCGTCTGAATCCAGGTAAGATGATTCAATTTTTACAGATAAATCCGCATCGTTTACATAGGGCGAATGCCTGTCTGCTTCGGTGTAGATGGCGACAGTTTTAAGACCCATTTTTTTGGCGGTCCTAAAAACCCTTGAGGCAATTTCACCTCGGTTTGCTACGAGCAGTGTTGAAAAATTATTCACAATCTAAAAACTCCATATTCTTCGGTCCCCTCGATCGATTTATTTCCAACCACTGACAAACAGATCCCTAGTACCGTTCGTGTGTCACGAGGGTCGATGATTCCATCGTCACTGACAAGGCCAGTTGCCTCCAGTGCCAATGAACCTTGATCTTGAAGTTTTTCAACTGCATCGGTTAAAAGCTTGTCTTGTTGCTCATCAAATTCTTCTCCCTTTCTCATCGCCCGAGCTCTTCTTACCATGGACATGACACCAGCAATTTGTTTGCCTCCCATCACGGCAATTTTTGCCGATGGCCAAAGAAAGGTGAATCGGTTGTTAAATGCCCTTCCTGACATCGCATAAGTGCCTGCTCCGTATGAAGCGCCTAATATAATTGTGATATGAGGGACTGTTGAATTAGAGACTGCATTGATCATCTGAGATCCCTTTTTAACGATTCCATCTCTTTCAAATTCCTTACCTACGAGGAATCCTGTCACATTTTGTAAAAATATTATTGGCGTATTGGTTTTATTACACAGTTGAATAAAGTGTGCAGCTTTTTGAGCCGAATCCGGGTAAATCGCTCCATTGTTACCAACAATGCCCACAGGGTATCCTTGAACCTCGGCCCACCCGGTGATTATAGTCGGCCCAAATAATGGTTTGAATTCTTCAAATCTTGATCCATCGACAAACCTTGCTATTGCTTCCTTGATATCAAATGGTGTTTTTAAGTCTGGACTCACCAATCCCAATAATTCCTCTGCAGCATATGCGGGATTCTCAGAATCCTCTTCTGGATCGGCTTCAGCTTTTCTCCAATTTAAGTGTGAAACAACCTCTCGACAAATTCGAAGAGCATCCATTTCATCTTCGGCCAAGTAATCCGACAAACCTGATGCCTCTGAATGCATCTGAGCACCGCCCAATGTCTCATCATCAGACTCTTCACCCGTTGCCATCTTTACCAATGGTGGTCCCGCTAAAAAGACTTTGGACCGTTCTTTAATGAAAATGTTGTAATCAGACATACCGGGTTGGTAGGCTCCACCTGCAGTTGATGAACCAAAAACAACAGCTATTGTCGGTATTCTCATTTTCGAAAGCTCTGTCATTTCATAAAACCATCTCCCTGTTTCGGCAAAATGTCCTGTTCCAATATTCCAAGGTTTTTCCTTAGACATTGGGTTAATTCTCAAATCTGCTCCAGCTGACTCCACAAAACTGATATAAGGAATACCGTTGTCTCTTGCGATCTCAATGCACCGTCCCCATTTCTTTGAGGCGTAATGAGTCAGTGCTCCAGCGAGTACTGTCGGATCATTTCCAAAGATAACGCATTCGACACCACTGATGATACCAATCCCTGCAACACAGCCTCCTCCAATGGTGTAATCAGAGTCATAAGCAGCAAGAGGGCTGATTTCTAAAAAGGGCGTGTCCGGGTCTAGTACATTGAATATTCGTTCTCGGATCGACATCTTTCCTTTTTTTGCCAAACGCTCATGATGATGAGCACCGCCACCTACCTCTGCTTCATCGAGCAAGAGATCAATGACATTCAGCTTGTTGATCATTTCATTTGAATTGATCTCATACTGATCACTCTGATTATCCAATTTTGAAAGTATTCGTCGCTTTATCTTTTTTATTTCCATTTGATATCGCTTATTGGTAATATATTTGATGAAATATTACCAGCGATGGAAAACAATATCAATCATGGAAAAGATAATCTCTTCTATTGAAAATGAAACAAGGGCCATTGAGTCACTAATTGATGGTTTGGATGATTTGACTTGGAAATCTAAGACTTCATTTAAATCTTGGTCCCCTGAAATCATTATTTCACATCTGCTCTACTTCGATCGCATGACCATCCACTCTTTAAATGATCCGGTCAAATTTAATGAAGAAGCATCATTTCTATTTCAAACATTCTCCAAAGTAACGGATTCTTTGTCACGAGCAGAAAGTGTGAGGGATCGTTTATCAATCAATGATCAATCGAAGATGATCGATGCGTGGAAGACATCGAACCATGAAATGGCAAATCTGTTTTTAACTGTTGGTCCTGATCGCCGATGTCAATGGTTTGGTCCAGATATGAGTGCACGAATGTTCATGACCGCCCGTTACATGGAATCATGGGCTCATGCTCAGGCAATTTATGATTTGATTGATCAATCTCGCATCTATAGTGACGACATTGAGCATATTGTCCAAATTGGCATAAAAACATTCAAATGGTCATTCAGAAACAGGAAATTGGATGTGCCTGAGGTCTTTCCCTTTATAGAGCTTGAAGCCCCGAGTGGAAAAAAATGGTCATTCAATGATCGCAATCAGAATGAATCGGTCACCGGTAAGGCCAGTGATTTCTGCCACGTTGTGACTCAAAATAGAAATATTCAAGACACAGACCTTGAAGTTAATGGAAAAATATCTGAGCATTGGATGTCTATAGCACAATGTTTTGCTGGAGAACCTGAGGATCCCCCAAAACAAGGCACAAGAAATTGAGGAAACAATTATGAAATGGACCGACGAACACACAAGCATCAGAGAAACAGCTGCTAAGTTTGTAGACAATGAAATCAATCCATATGTGGACCAATGGGAAGCTGAGGGCATCTTTCCTGCTCATGAACTGTTTAAAAAATTAGGAAATCTAGGAATGCTTGGCATCAACAAGCCCGAGAAATATGGAGGACTTGGTTTGGATTACAGTTACTCAATAGTCTTTGCAGAAGAGATGGGTAGGATTAGGGCAGCAGGTGTAGGAACGGGCATAGGTATCCAAACCGATATGTCTACTCCGGCACTGGCAAAATTTGGAAGCGAAGAACTCTGCAATGAATTCTTAGCTCCAGCAATTTCTGGCGATGTTGTCACATCGATTGCAGTGAGCGAACCGCATGCGGGTTCAGATGTTGCCGCAATTAAAACTGAAGCAACAAAAGATGGCGACGACTATGTCATCAATGGTACTAAGATGTGGATTTCAAATTCGACTCAAGCTGATTATTTCTGTCTCCTAGCAAACACAAGCGATGACCAGATGCATCAAAACAAATCACTGATCATCGTTCCATCGGACACAAAAGGTGTGAGCCTATCTGAACCATTGAAGAAACTTGGCCTGCATTCGTCTGATACTGCACAAATATTCTTTGATAATGTCAGAGTTCCTCAGAGGCATCTCATTGGTGAAGAAGGCAAAGGTTTCATGTACCAAATGATGCAGTTTCAGGAAGAAAGACTGTATGCCGCTGCTGCTGCACTAAAGGGTTATGAAGACATCATTCAGGACACCATCGAGTACACAAAACAAAGAGAGACGTTTGGAAAGCCGATTATTGAGAATCAAGCCGTTCACTTCAGGCTTGCTGAACTTCAAACAGAGGTGGAACTATTGAGGGCATTAACTTACCTGGCCGTTGAGGAATACATAGATGGAAAAGATGTTTTGACAAAAGCATCCATGGCAAAACTTAAGTCGGGTCGACTGGGTCGAGAATTAACCGATGCGTGCCTCCAGTATTGGGGTGGCATGGGATTCATGTGGGAAAGCTCTGTAGCAAGAGCTTATCGTGATACAAGACTTGGATCCATAGGTGGTGGTTCAGATGAAGTCATGCTAGGAATCATTTCCAAGCAAATGGGAATGCTGAAAAGATGATGTCAGTCTGATCGCTCAGCTTTTCGCTCAGACCTTTTGTCTTTTATTTTCTGAAACCAAGACCTGTCGTCATTAATGTTTGCTTCCTTGGGGGTCTCACTCTTTGACGGCAAACCATCAGAAAAATAATTCGGTGATTCATCTAAACAAATGATCTGCCGGGTTGAATCAACATTCTGTGAAACTTTTGAAATGATTTGATTCTGTGTGGTGACATTGTTTCTCCCCTCGATGGTGTCATCAATAAGATCCAATAGTTCTGATAAGTCATCGCCAGAAATATTCTTAATTGGACTTGTTTCAGGCAATTCCTCCAAAATCGGCAAGTACTCTTCCCTGGTGATATCATTATCGGTTGATAGGTCAGACATATCGAATGAAGACCTTTTCTGAATTTCCATAAGGGCTTGAGGCAATAGAAGTTGTGGAATAGAAACACTGGACTGATATTCTTGAATTTCCTCGCATGTTTGAACAGGTGATTCAAAGAACGAGCAGGAAGTCAAAATAAGGATTGGTATTGTAACGAGTATTAATTTCATTGTTATCGATGCGTCTTTGAGAACTTAATGTCGGTTTGTCGGAATATCTATCATGTATAGCTGTTTGACTTATTTGTGAACAAGTATACTAGACTGTGTAATCAAAACACCTAATTAATGAGGAAGAGATGTCAAAAGTAAAAATTGGAAAAAAAATACCCCCATTTACATCAAAATTAGACGATGATTCAAATCTGATATCCAGTGACCTAATTGGAAAAAATATTGTCATATATTTCTATCCAAAAGACAGCACACCGGGATGCACAAAAGAAGGGGAAGACTTTAGGGATTTACACAAAGCATTCACCAAAAGTAATTCGATGATATTTGGTGTATCGAGAGATTCAATAGCTTCGCATGAGAAGTTTAAAACGAAGCATAACTTCCCTTTTCATCTAATCTCTGATGAAAATGAATCATTGTGCAAAATCTTTGATGTAATCAAAGAAAAAAATATGTACGGGAGGACGTATATGGGTATTGAAAGAAGTACATTTCTAATTGATGAAAGTGGAGTGCTCATAAAAGAATGGAGAAAAGTTAAAGTCAAAGGTCATGCACAAGAGGTTCTGGATATCCTTAATAATCTCTAAGCTATGATGCAAAAAATAATCTCAATCATTAGTTGCACATTGCTCTTAATAGGGCAATTGAAGGCAGAAATTGAATTGCCTGACTTGGGAAACCCAAGCGATGTTTACTTATCTAAGTTGGACGAACCAGCAATCGGTAGATCATATTTCAGAAACCTTAGACAACAAGGTCAGGTTGTTGAGGACCCACTCTTAAATGAGTACTTACAAGATCTGGGCAGCAAACTATCTTCAAAAGTTCAAGACGGTGATTTTCAATTTAACTATTTCTTTGTGCCGCAGAACTCAATCAATGCCTTTGCAATGCCAGGCGGTTATATTGGTATTCACACAGGTCTTTGTGTCTCCGCCGACAATGAAAGTCAACTCGCTTCTGTTGTGGCACATGAAATCAGCCACGTGACGCAAAGACATATATCCAGACAGATCGGCGATCAAGTGCCTAACTCGATACAAGGAGGGCTAATACTTCTCGGTGCAATTTTAATAGGTGCCATTTCTGGGAATAGTGAAGTCATCGAAGCCGGCACTATGGTTGCACCATCCATCATGAGCCAAAATCAAATTGACTTCACCAGAGAGATGGAGGTTGAGGCTGATGCAATTGGTATAAAAACACTAGGCCTATCGGGATATGACCCTTATGCCATGTCGGATTTTTTTGAAAAGTTATCTACCGGCTCCGATCCAAGGAATGCACAATCTGTTGAATTTCTTCGAACACATCCGACCTCAGTGAATCGATCCGCTGCAGCAAAAAAACAAGCGAGACGAATGACGGTTGAAAGAAAAGATGAATCACTGGGTTTCGAATTGAGCAAAGCAAGAATCAGGCATATCTATAGTTCTACGCCGGAAAAGAGTTATGAATATTTCTTAGAAAAAGTAAATGAGAATGGATTGAGTGATGATCTTTCCAATCATCAAATTGGAAACCTATATGGGTTGGCATTATCCTCAGTACAGCTCGGTTTGGTCCTTGACGCTGAACCGGTTATCAATAGATTCCTTAATGAAAAACATGAGTTTGGCCATTTCCATATTCTTTATGCTGATTTGATGATAGAAAAAAATAAACCCAAAGAAGCGCTGCAACACCTCATTAAAAGACTTCAATTGTCGCCCAGAAATATTCCGTTGACGATCAAATATGCAGAATTGGAGCTAGGTTATGGCAATCCGAGAAAAGCACACGAGGTTCTTTTGGATCTTTTTAATAATAAAATACCGACACCCAATCAAATACGTTTAATTGCCAATGCAGCCAATGAATCAGGGCAAAAAGCTGAGGCATTCTCATACATGGCTGAGTTTTATCTAAGCATAGGAAATTTTCAAGAGGCTATTGAACAACTCAAAATTGCACTTACAATGAAGCCCATTACAAATATTCAAACATCGAAATACATAGCTAGACTGATTGAAGTTGAAGAATACCTAGATGAAATGAACAAAAACCGATGATGAAAAAACAATTCAGAATTATTTTGGCCCTGCTGTTGATTATTGTCAGTGGTTGTTCCTATCAAGGAAGCTTGGCTCCTGATGACTCAGACCCATATGAAAAAACAAACCGAGGCATCTTTGAATTCAACGAAGAACTCGATAAAGCAGTGTTAGAACCAGTCGCTGATGGTTATGATGTCATCGTTCCAGACCCGCTCCAATCTGGTTTGACTAATTTTATTAATAATGTTGAATATCCAATCACCATCGCCAATCTCCTTCTTCAAGGCAAGCCCCTGCAATCCATTGAAAGCTTAATTAGATTCTCGATAAACACTACATTCGGACTGCTGGGTTTTCTTGATCCTGCATCTAAAATGGGGCTTAATTTATACGATGAGGATTTCGCGCAAACACTCGGTGTATGGGGCGCTGACCAAGGCTCATACATAATGACACCATTCTTAGGGCCGTATACAGTTCGCCATGGTTTTGGAGATCTGATAGACAGCCTTCTCAATCCAATCAGCTATATAGACAACGATTTCTCTCGATATGGCCTGAAAATCATTCATCAAATACAAAAACGATCAGATTTATCCTCTCTGGAGGATGAGCTTTATGGATCTTATGACCCCTATCAGTACTTAAGAGATTCATACCTTCAAAACAGAACATATAAGCTCAACAATGGTGCCCTCGATGAAACGAGTGAGTTTGATGAAATTGACTTTGAGGATTTTTAGTCTTTAGACTCCAAGCGGTCAATCACTGCATCAATTCCTATAGCGTTTATTTCAGCATCAAATTGGTTTCTGTAATTCTTGATATAAGAGACGCCTTCTATGCGGACATCAAAAAATCTCCAGCCATCCCTAAATAAACCAAAGCTAAAATTCATAGGTATCAATTCACCCTTATACAAGACCTCTGACTTGACGGTAAGCTTCTTTGTTTGATCTGTGATTTCATCAATTGGTAAAACCTTGATGTTGCTCACATCAAAGTTAAGCAATGTGAGAGCATAAGATTTAACCAAAGATTGATACAAACCTTCTGTGAATCTAGCCTTCTGATCATTTGTTGTTTTTGCCCAATGTTTATTGAGTACTAATCTACCGGCATACTGTTTTTGAAAATATGGCGACAATGATGAGTCAATGATTGAATAGAGTTCGTCTTTGTCCCTTTCTAGTCTTTGTTTGTTTTCCTCATCACCGAGTTGACTGTTCATGCTTGCAATTGATGTCGTAACCATTTCATCAGGCATGAAACTGGGTTGAGAGTATGAAATACTCGGCAACAATAAAAATGCTAAAAGAAGGGCTATCTTTTTGTTCATCGATTTAAAGAGGCTTACGCTTCTTCCATTTGAGGGTGATAGTTACCGGTTCTAGCAAGACTATTCAATCTTGATCGCTTGATAAAAGTTTCTTGTGCTGCCGCAATATTTCCATCTTCTCCAGACCATGCTTTAAGTGGCTCAGCTTGCAGTGCCCGTCCATAAGAAAAAGTCAATTGCCATGGGTGTGGACCCATTTCGTTCATTGAACTCAAATGCGCAGTGGCCTCTTCTGAGGTTTGCCCCCCAGATAAAAAAGCAATGCCGGGCACTTCATCGGGAACATTTTCAGACAGGCATTTTACTGTCGCACTAGCTACTGTAGGAATGTCTGCCCTGTTTGCAGCATCCATGCCTGAAATAACCATATTTGGCTTGAGAACGATTCCATTCAAAGCAACTTTCTGATTATTTAGTTCAGAAAAAACTTCTTGTAAAACTTCTGATGTCACATCAAAACAACGATCAATGTCATGACTGCCATCCATTAATACCTCTGGCTCAACAATTGGTACCATTTGTGCCTGTTGGCATAATCCAGCGTATCTAGCCAAAGCATGAGCATTGAGTCGAATACAATTTTTTGAAGGCAGATCATTGGAAATATTAATAACTGCTCTCCATTTGGCAAATCTTGCACCGAGCTCATAATATTCACTCAGCCGATCTCCAAGGCCATCCAATCCCTCTGTTACGGTTTCACCATCGCAAAAAGGGATCCCTTTGATTCCTTTGTCCACCTTTATTCCAGGAACGACTCCAATGGATGTGAGATGTTCAGCAAATGGTGTTCCATCATTGGTTGATTGCCTGATGGTTTCATCAAATAAGATCACGCCACTTATGTATTCAGACATGTTTGGACTGGTAAAAAGTAGATTCCTGTATGTTTGGCGACTGCCTTCTGTCGATTCTGTATCGATTGTTGCAAATCGTTTACCAATGGTCGGCGTGCTTTCGTCTGCAGCAAGAATGCCCTTATTGGGCGCAACCATTGATTGTGCTATTGAACTCAGTGAACTTAGATCCATTATTAATCTCCTAAATTTTACCCGTGGAATTATACATTATTGACTCATAATCACATATCAAAAAACGCCCTACTATCATCAGGGATTGAATGTAGAATCATATCGTACTAAAATAGTACTATTTAAAGTAGGTTAAGGTATTTATGCTTAGAATAACTAAGATGACTGACTATGCAGTTTTGATTCTTGCGAATCTCGCATTGCATGACAAAAAATTTCTCACTGCAAAAGAAATTGCCAGTGAGACGCATATCTCATTGCCGACTTCACAAAAAATACTCAAAAAACTTAATCGCAACAATCTTGTCATATCAAAACAAGGCGCCTCCGGAGGCTATGCGCTTGAAGATGATACAAAAAATATATCAGTGGCAGCTCTTCTGAAGACGTTAAATGGCGACCTATCAATTACACAGTGCTCTAGCAATGATCATCAATGTCAGGTTGAAGATTTTTGCAATATTGGTGATGCATGGCAAATGATCAATCAAAGAGTCCAATGGGCATTGAATGATATTACTCTTGGAGACTTGATTCACCCGACAAGGATTGAGCAATTCATCAGTACAAATATACCTGTTACAAGAAACCATTAAGCCAGTTTGGACGAAGAAAAAAACCGAATGAGCGAAGCAGATAATAAAAATAAGGAAATCAATGAGTTTCTGAATAAATCATACGAATATGGTTTCACTACAGAGATTGAATCTGAAACCATACCACCTGGTTTGGATGAAGCAGTAGTTACATTGATTTCTAAAAAGAAGAAGGAACCTGAATTCCTTCTGAATTGGCGGTTAAAAGCATTCAATCATTGGAAAAAAATGCCTAAACCCGATTGGGCGAAACTATCCATTGACCCCATTGACTATCAAGCCATTTCATATTTTTCTAAGCCTAAACAGGACGGTGGACCAAGATCGCTAGATGAAGTGGACCCAAAGTTACTCGAAACATATGAAAAACTTGGAATCCCACTTCATGAAAGAGCTAAATTGGCTGGCGTGGCTGTGGATGCTGTTTTTGATAGTGTTTCAGTGGTGACAACATTCAAAGACAAGCTTGCCGAGGCGGGAGTTATATTTTGTTCGTTCTCTGAAGCGGCAATCGACTATCCAGAACTTATTGAAAAATATCTAGGGACGGTTGTCCCAATTAAAGATAATTATTTTGCAGCCCTCAATTCGGCTGTCTTCTCTGATGGTACTTTTGTCTATATACCAAAAGATGTTCGTTGCCCAATGGAACTCTCAACGTATTTTAGAATTAATGAAGCCAAAACGGGTCAATTTGAAAGAACGCTAATCATTGCTGAAGAAGGGAGTTATGTCAGCTACCTTGAAGGTTGCACTGCTCCTATGAGAGACGAGAATCAATTGCATGCAGCAGTTGTAGAGTTGATTGCCCATAAAGACGCAGAGATTAAGTACTCGACCGTTCAGAACTGGTACCCGGGGGACGAAGATGGTAAAGGCGGCATTTATAATTTTGTGACAAAACGTGGCGACTGCAAAGGAGAGAACTCAAAAATTAGCTGGACGCAGATTGAAACGGGTTCGTCAATCACATGGAAGTATCCTAGCTGTATCTTGAGAGGCGATAACTCAACTGGAGAATTCCATTCCATCGCCCTTACTAATAATCTTCAGCAAGCCGATACGGGCACGAAAATGATTCATCTTGGAAAAGATACAAAGAGCAAGATCATCAGCAAAGGTATTTCTGCCAAGTCGTCACAAAACACCTACAGAGGCCAAGTCACCATGGCAAAAGGTGCTAAAAATGCCAGAAACTTCACACAATGTGACTCCCTTCTCATTGGAAGCGATGCAGGAGCACATACATTTCCATCGATAGATGTAATGAACTCCTCATCCATTCTTGAGCATGAAGCAACGACTTCAAAGATTGCAGATGAGCAATTGTTTTATTGCATGCAAAGAGGAATCAGTGAAGAAGATGCGATTGGATTAATTGTCAGTGGTTTCTGCAAAGAGGTGCTGAATGAACTTCCAATGGAATTTGCTGTAGAGGCAAGAGCATTGCTGCAAGTCAATTTAGAAGGAGCTATTGGATGATGACTAAAATTCTTTCAATCAAAGATTTGCATGTTGATGTTGGTAATACATCAATTGTCAATGGCCTCAATCTTGATATTTCATCGGGTGAAACACACGCCATAATGGGACCAAATGGTTCAGGGAAGAGCACGCTTGCTAAAACAATTGCTGGACATCCAGATTACAAGATTCGATCTGGAACGATAATGTACAGGGATCATGATTTGAATGATCTTTCAATTGAGGAACGATCAAATCTTGGAGTCTTTCTTGGATTTCAATACCCAATAGAAATTCCAGGACTCTCAAATACGGCTTTCCTTAAAGCGGCCATTAATGCAAAGAGAAAATATCACAACCTTGGTGATCTATCTGCAAGTGACTTTTTGGTTGATCTTAAAGAAAAATCTCGCATGATGGATATTGAACAAAAGTTTCTCTCAAGAGGAGTTAATGAAGGATTCTCCGGTGGCGAGAAGAAACGGAATGAGATCTTACAGATGCTCATGCTTGAGCCGGTTCTCTCAATACTAGACGAGACCGATTCAGGACTTGATATTGACTCAATGAAAGTGGTTGCTTCGGGAGTTAATGCCTTTAGGAATGAAAACACCGCATCATTGATCATCACTCACTATGAACGTTTACTGAATTACATTACACCTGATTATGTGCATGTGTTTCACAATGGTGCAATCATCAAAACCGGCGATATACAACTTGCTAGGGACCTTGAAGAAAAAGGATACGAATGGCTAACCAATCCTTAAATCAGTCTGATCATATGGACAAACTTCAATCGTTTATTGAGAATGACAGTCGTAATCTTCCGGATTGGGTCAATCAAGGGAGGGAGTCTGCCTTTAAAAATTACAAGGATATTTGCAATAAACAATTAAAAACTGCCACATGGAAGAACACAAAGCTGAACTCCATGCTGGATAACTTCTTCGAGAAAGAATTTACAGATCAAGAAACATCTTTAAACCAATTTGAACTAGATTCCACCCTGGAAGATTCACTGAGGATATTTTTCCATTCAGGAGCCTTCTTTACCGAAGAGGAAATGCCGAGCTATATTCGGTTTTTAAAAGGCAATTACTCAGAAGAAAATCAAGCAATCTTCAGGCTGGAAAATAGTTCAGAAAGGCAATCAATACCCTACTTGCTTAACAACATCATTAGTAGAGACGCGCTCTTGATTGAAACTGCTGAAAATCAGCATGTTGAAAAACTAATACACATCGTTCATCTACCTCACAAAAATGCCAATATCGCTCCAAGATTAAATATTGTTCTTGCAAAAAATAGCTCTATTAAAATAATTGACGAGCAATTGAGTTCAGGCGATTCAATCATAAACAACTATATTGATATCAAATGCGAAGAGCATTCGTCTCTTGACTATTACAAGGTCAGTCATGCTCAAAATGACAGTCATCAGATTAACAGTCTCAATCTTGATCAAGAGGCAAATACCAATGTCAATGTTTTTAGTCTAGACTTGGGTGCTGATTCAGCAAGCTCTCTAAATCATCTGAAACTCAATGGAGAAAATTCAAATGTTTCCTGCTCTACTCTGTTCATGCCTTCCATCGATAGATCATCGCATCACAACATTATAATTGATCACTTGTCTGATAAATCTTCGAGCTCTGTAAATTATAGAGGAATCATCAATGATCATGGAGTTGGATCTTTTTTCGGAAAAATAAAAGTGACAAAAGAAAGAAGGAACACCTCTGCTTTTATGCAAAATAAAAACCTATTGCTCTCTGATGACTCTAAAATTTCAACCATACCAATCTTAGAAATCTATAACGATGATACAGAATGCTCTCACAGTGCTACATCTGGTTCACTGGATAAGGAGAAACTGTTTTATCTTAAAACCAGAGGCATCAATGAATACGATGCAAAAAACTTCCTGATTAAATCATTCATGGATGAACTGGTCTCTCAAATCAAATCAAGGCGGTTGAGGGAATATGTCAATGGCCTCATTCTTGGCTATCGCAAAGATTGATGTTATGAATGCGAAACGAGAAAAAGAGATGATGAAAATACGTGAAGAGTTTCCAATACTCGATCAAAAGATTAATGGCGAGGATCTTGTTTATCTTGATAATGCTGCTTCGACACAGAAACCAAGGACTGTGATCAATGCCATTAAAAACTATTATGAGAATGATCACTCAAATGTTCACAGAGGGGTTCATACGCTCAGCGTTAGAGCAACCGAAGCTTATGAGAGGGCCAGACAAAAGGTTACTGAGTTTGTAAACTCTCCGAATAAGCATCAAATCATATTCACAAAGGGAACAACAGAATCAATCAATCTCATTGCGAGTTCTGTGACCAATCTGATTGAAAAAAATGATGAAATACTTATTACTGCAATGGAACACCACTCCAACATTGTGCCATGGCAGGAGCTATGCAAGCGGACTGGTGCAACATTAAAAGTCATTCCAATCAGTGAAGATGGCGATATTCTGATGGATAAATACAGAGAAATGGTTACGAATAAAACAAAGCTAGTCTCTGTTGTACATCTATCTAATACATTAGGGACCATCAACCCAATTGAAAAAATCATTAATAAAGCAAAATCGCACAGTGCCATCACCGTCATTGATGGTGCTCAAGCTGCAGGACATATTCCGATTGATGTTCAGAAATTAGATTGTGATTTTTATCTATTCTCCGGGCACAAGATTTACGGCCCTACAGGCATAGGAGTCTTGTATGGGAAGGAGGACATACTTAATAAAATTGATCCATACCAGTATGGTGGAGAAATGATCCTTAAAGTGACATTTGATGAAACAACATATAACGATTTGCCTCACAAGTTTGAAGCTGGTACACCCAATATTGCAGGGGCAGTTGGTATTGGCGCATCGATTGATTTTATAAATAGCTTAGATAGAGATCTGTGTCATCAACATGAAATGAGCCTTCATGATTACGCAATGGATAAATTGGAACGGATTGATGGAATCCGAATCATTGGCAGATCGAGTAATAAGTCAGCCATACTTTCATTCGTAATTGATGGAATGCATCCTCACGATATTGGGACAATAATTAACCAAAAAGGAATAGCCGTTAGAACAGGCCATCATTGCACCATGCCATTGATGGATTTTTATGAAATTCCAGGCACAGTGAGAGCATCGTTTAGTATTTACAACACGCATTCTGAGATTGATAAGCTGATTGATGCTTTAAAACTTGCCATTAAAATGCTGAAACAATGACATCCAACCTATACAAAAATCAACTGATTGAATTGAGTCATAATCCATATCATTTTGGCAAGCCTGAAAAGATCTTTTCTAGTAATGAAGCATTAAATCCGCTTTGTGGAGACAAAATAACCGTCTACCAATCAGGCGACTCTATACAAGACATTGACCTTTGGTTTGAGAGTGTAAGTTGCATCATATGCTCTGCTTCGGCTTCCATCCTTGCCCAGAATTCTGAGGGGATGGACATGAATGATGGCATTGAGTTTATGAAACAAGTTGAAACTGCATTGAAAGATGGCACATTGCTCGATCATAACCTCCCAAAAGCTTTAAATTGCTTAGGTGAGATAAATAACTATCCATCGCGAATCACATGTGCCACATTGCCCTGGTCAACTGCTATTGAGTTACTGCAATGATTACATCGGACGAACATTCACAACTTATCAGCCTCTCAAGAGATTGCGATGTCATCTCTGTGCCATACGGTGAAAAGGAAACACTAAAAGAAGGAACTGAGGTACAGATTATGCAAGCGCTTGGTGGCTCCTATACGGTCTACACAGCCGAGGGAATGTTCAGGATAAATGGCATCAATGCAGATGCAATTGGGAAAGAAGTTGAAAAGCCACCCACTCTACCAGACAACATCACAGATGATCAGTTTGAAGAAAAAATTTGGGACCAAATGAAAACTGTTTTTGATCCTGAAATCCCTATCAATGTCGTTGATCTGGGTCTGATTTACGATTGTCGACTCAACAAATCAGATAATGATTATTTCATCATTGAAATTGACATGACGCTCACAGCTCCTGGTTGCGGGATGGCAGATGTTCTCGTTGCTGATATTAAAGAACGCATAGAAATGATGCCCAGGGTTGCATCGGTCAAAGTCGAATTAGTTTTAGACCCCCCATGGAGCATGGAAATGATGTCTGAAGTTGCCAGATTAGAAGCGGGCCTAATCTAACTCACAGAAACACTTCATGTAAATCCCGTTGGGATCATTCATCATAGATATCTTGTCCAAAGATTGTTCAATCTCATTCATGAGATCGTTCTCTTTATATAGAAAATCCAGACCCGTAACTTTAATGATTGAAGACGTTATTTTTGCCATCATGCCTGCAAAAAATGAATCGAATTCACTATCGCGGTTGATTCGCTTTACGCCCAATTCTTCTTCATCAATTTCAGCCAATTCTGCAGCGAGTTCAATGGCACGATCGATACCGCCAACCTCATCAATTAAACCGATTTCTAATGCTTTGGAACCGATCCAGACTTTACCTCGGGCAATTTTATCGATCTCTTCTTTTGTTACCCCTCTGTTATCTGCAACCTTTGAAATAAATTTTTCATATACCAAGTCAGTACCCATTTGAAATAGTGCCTTATCTTTTTCAGTCAAAGACTCGGCGACAGAGGTCGTGATATCAACGGTTGAAACTCCGTCTTCGTTGATTCCCATGTATTCCAGAGCCCTTTCAAAAGTTGGAATAAATCCTCCAACGCCAATGGATCCTGTAATGGTATGTCTCTCAGCTATAATCTTATCTGC